>MDTB01007802.1_pt1 | contig 13141 bp, 20 predicted proteins | sample 811161 | NCBI WGS metagenome assembly MDTB01 (sample SAMN05326650, study PRJNA326480) | marine metagenome | isolation source: seawater | place: Mediterranean Sea | collected 2009 | reverse complement strand
TTATTTTTTATTCATTAATAACCTTTATAGCTGGTTTAATAGTTTGGTTTTTTTATAAGAACGAGAGTAATAATAATAAACCTATTAATTTTAAGGTATCATTTAATAAAATAAGTAAGTTTTACAAGGTTATAATATATCAGTCACTAATAGTACTTTCTGCTTATAGCTCTTATAAAGGCATTGATTATTATTCACAATATTTTTATGAGGTGCTTAATTATAGCAAAGAAAAAGCAGCTGTAACTATGAGTAATTTTTCATATTTAAGACCAATATGCGCTTTAATAGCAGGTTTGGTTGCAGATAAGATATACGCTTCTAAAAGTTCAATATATTTATTTTTATTAATGATATTAAGCTTTTTATTTTTAATATTTTTCTCTTCCAACATAAATATGAATTTATTAATAATAATAAATATACTTACAAGCATGATTGCGGTTTTTGCACTTAGAGGTATTTATTTTTGTTATTTAAAAGAGAAAAACATTCCATCAAGTATTACAGGTATTTCAGTAGGAATAATTTCTTTAATTGGTTTTTTTCCTGATGTTTATATTGGACCAATATTTGGTATTATAATAGACACTTATGATAGTCCGAAAGCTTTCAATTTATGTTTTTGTTTTTTACTTTTAATCTCTACTATAGGGTTTATTTCATCTTATAAACTATTTAAGAAAAAATAATTTAACTTTATTAGTTCTTAGGCTTTCTAAACCTAAGTGTCATTCTGTCACTTTCCCCTATAGTTAAAAATTTATCTCTATCTTCAATATTTTTTATTTTCAAGGTTGGAGGTAAATTCCATACACCATTTTCATGATTTTTTGTATCTAAACTATTGGCATTAATTTCAGATTTAGCTTCAAGTATAAAACCTGTAGCTTTAGCATAATTAATTACTAGCTCTTCAGTTACATATCCTGATTTATTCATGTCCGTTAAGGTAAAATTACTTGGTGCTCTATGCTCAACAACTCCAAAAATTCCTCCTGGTTTTAATGCATTATAGGATACATTAAATACTTCTTTTAAATACCCTGCCTTAAGCCAGTTATGTAAATTTCTAAAAGTTAATACCATATCTACAGATTCATTCTCAGTTAATGTTAAGGGTGGCATTGATAAGACTGCCATTTTAATTTTAGAAAAATCTTTATTATTAATTATTCTTTTTTCAAATTCTTTTCTCATGTTAGCTCTCCATTTAGATTCCCTTGGATCAAAATGGGCGGCAATTAGTAGTCCCCTAAGCTTTAAATATGGAGCTAAAATTTCAGTATACCAACCACCTGGTGAGTTACCTCCACTAGGTTGAAGTTCTATCACTTTCATATTATTTTGAATTTTAAAAAAATTCAAAGTTTCTAGAGGGTTTCTATATTGATCCCTTGCCACATATGATAAAGTTCTATTTTTAGATGTTACAACCTCATTTAAGGATTGAGCATAGGTATTATTACTTAATATAAAAATAAGAAAACCAACACAAACTAACCTATTAATTAATAAATATTTACTCATTTTTCTCACCTATTTTATTATATAATTTATTATATCTATAATCAGCATATTTATTGTATAAAATATTTAGTATAAACTTTATTATTTTGAAATTAAATAGATAATATAAAATCTTAAAGTATCTAATACTTTTCCATAAAATAAAAAATGCATCCACTCCTTTATATACCATATTATTTTCTATAACATGGAATCTCTTAATACAATCTTTTTTACTTTTGTTAATTATTTTAAGTGCCTTTTTATCAGAATATACATCATACCACTCAATAACTTTATTGTTATTTAGTTTTTTATATAATTTAATTTCTCTGCTGCAAATAGGGCAATTACCATCATAAAAAACTTTTGTCATAAAAAAATATTACTACTTTAATAATTAATGTATACAATTTTGTATATAATTAAAATATTAAGGTGATTTTATGAGCAACTTTCTAAAAGTTAAAAAATTTATGAGGATATTTGGTCAAGAAATTAAAAAAAGCCCAGGTTTTCCTGATAAAAATATTATTCAACTTAGATTAGATCTAATTAAAGAGGAACTATATGAACTTGAAAAAGCTATAGAAGAAAAAGATATGGTAGAAATAGCAGATGCATTGACTGATATATTATATGTTACTTATGGAGCGGGACATTCATTTGGTATAAATTTAGATGAATGCTTTGATGAAGTACAAAATTCAAATATGAGTAAATTAGATAAAAATAGTAATCCTATTTATGATAAAAATGGAAAAGTATTGAAAGGTCCGAATTACTTTAAACCAAATCTTAAAAATATTATTTTAAGTTAAGGGTTTATTTTTTTGTATTAAAAAATCGAGTATATAATGATTAAATCTAGTATTAAAAACATGAACTTATATAAGTCTACTAATAGATTTATCAGAAATTATAATCAGCTTAGTACATCTTTAAATAGAAAACCTACTATAGAGGAAATGGCGTCTATAGATCAATTACATTATAATGGAACAAAGGCTGTTGAGGAAGCAATAATAAAAACTAATATTAATAGTCAGAGTCTTATCTTAGATATAGGATCTGGTATAGGAGGACCAGCAAGGTATATAGCACATAAAACTAAATCATATTTATATGCCTTAGAGATTCAAAAGGAACTAAATGATATTGCTAATAAACTAACTATTGATTACAAGCTTAATAAAAATATAAAACACATAGAAGCAGATATTTTAGAGTACAACTTTAAGGACGTAAAATTTGATATAATTGTAAGCTGGCTTGCTCTTTACCATATACCAAAGCGAAAACAATTATTAGAAAAATTATTTAAATTATTAAAAGGTAATGGAATTATATATTCAGAAGATTTTTATCTTAAAAAAAAATTAACTTCTATTGAAATGAATACTTTATCTAAATCATTCTTTGCAAATCATTTAGTCAGTTATAATGAATATAAGAACGAACTTATTGATAATAAGTTTAAGGTTGTTGAATTTACAGACATGACAAATAATTGGACATTATTTACTAAAAAAAGACTAAATGAGTATAAAAAAAATATTGATTTACATATTAAAGTACATGATGAAGAAACAGTAAATTATATTTTAAGTTTTTATAAATTGGCTTTTAGATTATTATCTGAAAATATATTAGGTGGTATTAAATACATATGTAAAAAAAATACCTAGAAAAATATAAATAATAGTACAATCAATGAATTATCTAAAGTTATATGGGATGCTATTGATAATGATAAAAAAATTAATTTAATACCTAAAAACAATCTCCCTTTATCAAGAGACTTTGCTTATAAGATACAAAGTAATAATACTAATTATACAGAATATAAACATATAGGTTATAAAATAGCCACAACTGGTTATAATGTACAAAAGCATATTAAAGTCAATAGTCCAATAAGTAGCCATTTATTTAAACATAATCTATTTAAAACTAATACAAGTATAAGATATAAAAAAATAGTGCAATGAGAGTAGCTGGTCCTGAAATAGCCTGTAAAATATCTAAAAATATTAAAAAAAAAACTGTAAGCAATATTTTATCTCTAGTTGAAGCGGTTTATTCTGCAATTGAGTTAGCAAATAATAGGTTTCAAAACTTTAAAAAAGCAGGAGAATTTCTGTTAATTACAGACAATGCTTGTGCAAAAATTTTATAATAGGAAATGAGTGTAGAAAACTTATCAAAAATATTCAGTTTGATAAAATTAAAGTGACAATAAATAATGGAGAAGAGGTTTTTGAAGGATATAGTTCTAATGCACTAAAAAGCCCCTTAAAACTACTTATCTGGCTTGTAAATGAACTTAATAAGTATAATTTACCCTAAAAAAAAGGCATGATTATAATTACTGGAGCATACACTAATCCTATCAAGATAATTAAAGGCAATTCACTGGAAGCTAGTTTCGGAAAACTAGGTAAAGTTAACTCTAAAATTATCTGAAAATCATAATTTAGTAATTATAATCATTTAAATAGCAATTAAGAAAATTAATTTAGTTTTTTAATATTACCAGCTGAAACTTTGCCATTATTTCTAGCTTCATCGAAGCTTACTTGGTCGCCTTCATCAAGTTTCTCTAAACCAGCATTTTTTACTGCACTTATGTGCACAAAAACATCTTTAGATCCATTATCAGGAGTGATAAAACCATAACCCTTTGTAACATTGAACCATTTTACAGTTCCTTTATTCATATATTAGTCCTTAAATAAATTAAAAAAAAATTAGGATAGTTTTAAGTGAGATTTAAAAATATAATAATTTATATTAGCTTATTACAAAATCAAACTAAATCAACTACTTTAAAAATTTCTATTAATAATCACCTGATGGATTAAATTGAGCGTTATCTTCAAAAATACCTTTATTAGGAACATAATTAACTTCTAATCTTATGCCATCAGGGTCTTCAAATACTACATAGTAATACCCTGAAACCCAGTTTCCGGGCAAAGGCCCTCTTATTATTTTAACATTATTATCTTTAAGTATTAAATAAAAATCATCTATATCCTCTTTAGACCTCATTCTAAAACAAAAATGGTGTAAGCCAATATTATTTTGAGAGTATTTAGAATGGGATTTAGATAATTTTTTATCGACTTGTTGAATTAATACGCCAGTTTTACCTCCTACATAATAAAAACTTTTATTACTAGAATGAATAAGCTTTAACCCTAGTATTGGCATAAAAATATCATAAAATGCCTTAGAAATTTTTAAGTTTGATACATTTAACGCAATGTGTGCTATTCCATTTATTTTCATCTATACTACTTGTTAATTATTATAATTTATAACACGGTAAATATTAATTTTTAATTCTTTTATAAATATTTATAAGATAGATTTAAAGCCGCATTAGAACCTTTCTTTTTTAAAAAAAAAAGTTCTTAAATATTTATTTTTATTTGACATACTTTCTATTCTCTCTGAAATGACGTTTATTAATTCATAACCATCTTTACCAAAGTCACTTAAAATTTCTTCAACTTCATAGTTTTTTTTGCTTCTAATTTGTATATCTTCCTCATTTAATGAATATTCGTATTGTTTTATTCTAAATTCCCATTTTTTCATATTTACTCCATACTTAATATGTAATAAAGATATAATGTTTTTTAAATTTATAAAATAATTAATCTTGGAGTTTTTATGCATTATAAAAATATAAATGTTTTCCTTTCTGGAGAAATACATACTGACTGGAGAAATGAAATAATTAGTAAAGCAAAAGCAGCCAAATTATCTACAATATTTTTCTCTCCTGAAACTAATCATTCTAATAGTGACGACTGTGGTATAAAAATATTAGGTAATGAAGATAAAAAATTTTGGCATGATTATAAAGGTGCCTCATTAAACTCTTTAAGAAATAATATTCTTATTAAAAACTCAGACATTATAGTAATAAAATTTGGAGACAAATATAAACAATGGAACGCTGCTTTTGATGCTGGTTACGCTATTGGTACAGGAAAAATGATTATAACTCTTCACAATGATGAACTTGATCATGCATTGAAGGAAATAGATGCAGTATCAAAAGCTGTTTGTAGAAATAATGAAGATGTCATAAATATCTTATTATATATATCTGAAGGTAATCTTTGAATTAATTCATAATTACCCAAAATGGGTATATAATTAAATTAATTTTTTAAAAAATTGCTATAAAAGTAATCATGTTAAATTTTATATTAATAGCTCTAAATTTGTTATTATTATCTATATTAGTGAACAATATACTTGTGTTATAATTCTTTTTAAGTATAAACCTATAATATAAGTATATAGGAAAAAAAATTAGTATAGAACAAGACATCAGAAAGCAAGTAGAAGAAAAGTTACAAAACAACTTTGCTGAATTCTTTATTAAAATATTTAATTATAATGTCTTTAGAAGTCAAAAAATAACATCTGTACTTGGCTCTTCACAAAATTTTCTAATAATACAAGTTATAGCATGGCATCACTATTTATCTGCTGTATCTGAAGTAAATAAAAAAGTTAAAAACTTTGAAAGTACATTACAACTATGGTCAGAACATAAGTATGATAATGAAAAAAAAAAAAAGTTAACAATAAGTTTAGTTAGTGATTTAACTAATATTCCATTTGAAACTACTAGAAGAAGAATAAATCAATTAAAAAAGAAGAAGTGGGTATTATATAGTAAAGAAGATGGTATACAATTTGACCCTTCATCTTCTCTAAATCATTTAATTGTAGATATAATCCATCCTTATGAAAAAGAATTATTAAAAGAGTTTCTTGTATCGTTTCTAATGGCTGGTAAAAATGATAATTAAATTATTTCTATCTAATAAACAAGTAAATTGAAATTAAGACATAATTTATAAAGGAAGTAATATAAAAAATTATCTAACAATTCCTACTAAACAAGGAATTAAGTATTCCTTGGGCGTTCCAGTAATAGGCTTAGGTTTAAGCATGTTTACATTTGGAGCATTTCTTAAAAGTTCTGGGTTTTCATTATTGCAAAGTTTTTCCTCAACATTTTTTGCATTTGCATTACCTGGACAATTTATAATGGCAGATATATTGATTGCTGGAGGTAACTTATTAAATATTTTTTTTGCTGTCTTACTTACTAATGCTAGGTTATTTCCAATGACTATCAGCCTTATTCCAATAATTCAAAATAATAAAATACCAAAATGGAAATATTTTTTAATAAGTCATTTAATTGCTGTTACTGCATGGATAACCATGTTTGCCAGCTATAAAAAAGTAAGAAAAAGTGATCGATTTGATTACTTTTTAGGATTAGCTGGTACTCTTTGGTTAGCATCTGTATTATGTACTATTTTAGGGTATATATGTTCAGATTACATAAATAAAAAAATATTAATTGGTCTAGTATTTTTTAATCCTTTATACTTTTTAATTATGACATTAAGCAATATATTAAATAAAAAGTTATCTATTGTATTTATATCTGCTGCTATATTAGGACCTTTTTTGAACAATATATTTACTAGTTGGGGTATTTTATTAGCAGGGTTTATCTCTGGCACTATAGGTTTTATTTTTTTTAGAGAAAGAAATGATTAATGATGAATCTATAATTTTAGCTATAACTGTTTCAGCTTTAGCAACTTACTTTTGTAGATCATTAGGTGTAGCTTTTTCCTCCTCACTTAGTGAGAAGAGCTGGCTATTTGACTGGATAAAGTGTATTTCTATAGGAATTATAGTAGCTGTAATATCTAAAATTATTTTTTTCCCGGAAGGAATATTAGAAGACACTACTAATATCGCAAGAATAGCAGCTACTGCCTGTCTTTTAATTTCATACTATTTAATAGGGAAAAATATCCTATTATCTGTTTGTTTAAGCACAGTGTTATTTACTTTTTTAAACTTTAATAACTTATAATATTATTTAATTTTTGAAAAATCTGTTGGTAATAAAACTTCATTTTTCATATGAACAATAATATCTTTTACTTTTTCAATATAATTTAAAAACTCTTGATTTTTTGATAATATTTCTCTTCTTCTGTCTCTGTCTGCATAACTTTCATAACCATATAAGTGAATAACCTTATTAAGTTCTCCAAATTCAGTATAAAAGAATCCTATTTGATTACCAAGTATAGCTGTATGCGTTTTTCTAATATCAGTATTATATATTTTTAAAAATTTATTTAGCATTGCAGGCTTTAATAAATATGTTCTCATTTCTACAATCATTTTATCCTCTTCTAGTTTAAATTATTCAGTTTGCTTTTAAGTTCCTCTAATTCTTCTTTATTTTTACCTAAAGTTCTATCAAAAATTTTAATAGCTATTCTAAAGTTACCCTTAGCTTCTTCCAGTTTATTGAATTTTAAGAGGTTTAAACCATTTGTTTCGTAAGCTCTAGCTCTATAAAGAGCAGATCTTCTTGATAGCTCAGATATTTGTCCTGGATTGTTAGCAATTACATTTCCCATCATTGTTAATACTTGATTATGCATAGTAATAGCTTTACTAAGTTTATTTTGATGCCTTAATGTTAAAGCTAAGTAATCTAGTGCTTCAGCAATATCAGGGTGATTTGTACTAATTAATTTTTTTCTAACTTTTAATACCTTTCTGAATGCAGTTTCTGCCTCTTTAAACCTTTTAAGTTCTAATAAAAGTCTTCCTTTGTTTTCATTTAATGTAGCCGTAGTTAAATGAATTTCTCCAAACTCTTTTTTAGAAAGTTCTATAGCTCTATTATTTGAAGTAAGTGCTTCAATAAAGTTTTCTTCTTTAAAAAAAATACTAGTATTTTTATATTCATTTCTTAACTCAATAGATTGAGGAAGTAAATAATTACTTGTTAATATTAATAGAAATAATAATAATATTTTATTTAAAAACATAATTAATTATATCAACTAATGTGTGGAAGATACAGTCTATATTCAAAAAAGGAAGTATATAGTAAATTTAATTTTACTATAACACCAAACTATAATATTTCTCCAGGTTCAAGTATTCCAGTTTTAGATGAAAATTTTAATATTAAAATGATGCACTGGGGGTTAAATGAGACCTGGTTAAAAAATAAATCAATTATAAATGCTAGATTAGAAAGTATTAATAATAAATTCTTTTTTTCTAAATACCGAAGATGTATATTTATTGCAGATGGCTACATTGAATGGATGAAGGTTGGATCGGAAAAGATTCCATATTTTCATCATTTTAAAAATAAACTAATGTACATAGCTGGATTATATAATAATTCTAATGCAGTAATCATAACAATTAGAAGTAATCAAAATATATCTCATATTCATAATAGACAACCTTTAATTATTGATGATAATTCTTTGTACCAATGGAGTAAAAGAAGGCAAATAATTGCTAACCATAAAAGTGATTTAAATTATTATGAAGTTAGTAAAAATATAAATTTTAGTAATAATAATTATAAGGAACTTCTAAATAAAATAAATTGATTATAAATATTAAATTAATTAATATTTTATAATGAAAAAATATTTACTAACATTACTAATAATAAACTTCTTCGTAAATTTTAAAATTATTATTGCTTACGAACTTGATATTATGAGCATACATAACAGTAAGACCATGTCTACTAATAGTTTATATAAATTTACTATCTCCGAAGCTGAGGGTAATTGGCAAGATAGCATGGGAAATTACGGCAAAGCTAGAATTTTATTTTATCTGGAACAAGAAATTAAAAACCAACCTTTCATTAAAGGCTTAGGCAAACTAAATGATCAAAACAATAATGTTATTTCATTTATACCAATGAGACAAAGTTTTGAAAAAGCAGGAGTAGGAAGAATTCAATTTATTGAAAGCTCTAACTCTTATGAATTTTTGCTACAATCTAAATGTACATATGCGATAAATTATTTTGAAAATAGAAGCTTCATGAAGGTTAAATGTAAGTAGGAAAACATAAATGGATTTATACATTACAGGAGCAGGTGTAAGTTCGGAAAGTGGTATTCCTACATTCAGGGGTTCAGATGGTTTTTGGACTATAGGAAGTAAGAATTATACTCCTCAAGAAATGGCTACTAGAAGAATGTATAAAGAAAATCCAAGTCAATTTCTTCTCTGGTATTATACAAGATTTGTTAAATATCGAAATGCTAAACCAAATGAAGTACATAAATATTTAGTAGACAAATGTTTAATAACCCAAAACATAGATGGTTTAGATTTTAAAGCTGGTAACAGAGAATATATTCCTGTTCATGGAAATTTACATAAAGTTACCATTTATGATAATCAATATAATCATGTAGATAAAATTGATGCGCCGTGGGAAAGTATTGAAGAAGAATGTCCTGATTTAAGTGATACAAAAAAGCTTAAAGGTTTACTATTAGATTTTTTTAATATATCAAAAACTAGTTTATCTCCAGAAAAGATGGTCTCCCTTAAACCTTATGTATTATTATTTGATGAGTTTTATAGTAATAATTATGGAATACTTAAAGCAGATAATTGGATGAAAAAAGCAAAAAAATTTATATTTATAGGTACATCTTTTAGTGTAAACATTACATCAATGGCTCTACAAAAAGCTATAAATAATAATGCTAAAATAGAAATAGTTGATCCTAATCCTATAGATCTTAATTTAGAAGGGATTGTCTACCACAATATGAATGCTATTGATTATGTAAATAGTATATAATTAAACTTTAAAGTAACTTGATATTAAATCTCCTGGCATAGACTCTACCACACCATCTAATTCACTTACATTTTTTCTAAATATAGGACCTGACCATTTATTAGTGTCATCAAAATCCTCTTTAGTTTTATATCTTGCTATTGATATTAACTGACCCTCTCCAATCCTGATAAACTCAACAGATAAACAATTAGATTTTTTTTTATATTCTTCGTACATTTGAGCCTTGATTAAACTAATAAATAAATTTGCTTTAGTTTCATTAGGAAATTTATATTTCATGATCCTGATATGCATCTTTTTACTTACATATATTTTTAAATACGTATGATAATCTTTCTATTTCCGTTAAATAATATCTTTTACACGTATCTATTTCTTCTCTACTAAACTTAACTCCTGACTTTTCCATAAGACAATTTTTATAAGCATTCGCATTAATATTCAATACATTAATTAAAGTATCACATACTATTTTTTTATCACTAGAATAACATATATTTGAAGCTAGAAAAAATAAAACAATAAATAATTTAAGTTTTAAAAACATATTGTATTTTACTATATTAAAATTAATATTTAAATATTAATATGTTAAAAATTAAATTCGATAAAATAGGAATACCTAGTAAAGAAATTTATCTAACTGAGACTAAACCTTTAAAAGTTTTAGAAGACGATGATATTCTTATAGAAATTATATATTTTCCTATAAACCCAGCAGATCTTTTGCTAGTTGAAGGAAATTATGCTGCTACCCCCCTCTTACCTTCTGCTATTGGAGCTGAATGTGTAGCAAAAGTCAAAGAAGTAGGTTCTAGTATAAAAAACTTTAAAGTAGATGATGTTGTATTGCCTTTATGTAGAGATAATTGGGTAGAACAAAAAATAGTTAATCAAAATGAGTTGATTAAATTACCACCTAATATTGATTTAATTCAAGCCTCTATGCTAAAAGTTAATCCTGCTACTGCTTACCTAATGCTGAACAATTATGTAAAGATAAATAAAGGTGATTTTATAATCCAAAATGCAGCTAACTCTGGAGTAGGTAATTATATTATTCAGCTATGTAAAATGTATGATGTTAAAACTATAAACCTAGTTAGGCGTGAAAAATTGTTTTCATCTATTAAAGAATTGGGCGCTGATTATGTATTTAATATGAATTTAAAAAGTGATGAAATAAAAAGCATAGAACAATTAAAACCAAAGTTATTTATAGATGCAGTTGCTGGAAGTAATGTAAACAAAATAGCAAAAATACTTACTAATGGCTCTACTATAATTAATTACGGGTTATTAGAGGGAAAAAATATTGAACTTGATCCTCATAATACAATATTCAAAGATATCATTCTAAAGGGCTTTTGGTTAAGTTTATGGTTAGGAAGAATGTCTCAAGAAGAAAAAAATATATTATATTTACATTTATCAGAACTAATATTAATGAAAAAGATTCATACAAAAGTTAAAAAGGTTTATCATATCAAAAATATAACAGCTGCCATAGAAGCTGCCTCTAAATATAATAGAGATGGTAAAATATTAGTCACTACTCAAAATTAAAATTTAATAATTATAATTTTAATTCTAAGTTAATTGTCCCAAAACTTTTTGAGCACTAGAAACATCAAAAACTCCAGGTTTTTCAATAAATAATTTCTCTACCCTAAGCCCTGTTAATATCATGGCAAACCTTTGAGATCTAATTCCTAGTGAATACATTGATCCATCAAACGTTAGACCAATAGATTTTGATAGAGCTGCATTACCATCAGCTAAAAATATAATATCATTACCAGCTTTATTGGCATCACACCAAGCTTTCATTACAAAAGGGTCATTTACTGATAAGCATACTATATTATCAACTTTTTTTTCCTTAAATGCATTTGCATATGTTAAAAACCCGGGTAAATGTTTAGCTGAACAGGTTGGTGTAAAAGCACCTGGAACTGAAAATAAAACTATTTTCTTATCCTTAGGGTGCATCAAAGAATGGTCAGCAAATAAACTACTTAATTTCAATTCTTTTATTTCATCTTTTACTATAGCCTTTAAAGAAATATCAGGTAAACTATCACCTTCTTTGATAATATCAGTCATATGTTAAACTCCTCACAAATAATTTGATTATAAATAAAATAACTTATATTTCTATATTAATATTATGAATAAAAATAAAAAAAATATAATAAAAAAAGATTTAGTTCTATTAGGGGCTGGACATTCTAATATTGAAATATTAAGAAGTTTTGGAAAAAAACCAATAAAAAATATACGAGTAACATTGATAAATAATAGTTTTACTTCAACCTACTCTGGTATGATTCCAGGTTACATACAAGGAATATATGAATGGGATGAAATTAATATTGACTTAATGCACCTGTGTAATAACTTTTCACATAGATTTTTAATTGAATCTGTAACTAAAATAAATATAAATCAAAACCTAGTACATATGGAAAATAGACCCTCTATTAGCTTTGATTATTTATCAATTAATTTAGGTATTCAATCAAATGATAAAGACATAAATGGTGCTAAAGAGAATTGTATAAAATTAAAGCCTATATCATCAATTAAAGAAAATATAAATAAATTATTAACCTACAATAAAGAACGTAATAAAAATAAGATCGTAATTATAGGAGCAGGAGCTGCTGGAGTAGAGGTAGCACTTGCTATAAGAGAGAGGCTTAGAAAAGAATATTTATATAATGATATTGTTTTATTATCAAAAAACTCAAAAATATTAAATGGTTTCAATAATAATGCTATATATACAGCTGAGAAGAACCTCAAGAAAAATAATATAAAAGTTCTATATGACTCAGAGGTAATAAATATAACTAAAAATTATATTAGCTTAAGGAATGGTAGTAAAATTAAATGCACCTTTCCTGTTTTAGCAAC
>MDTB01065600.1_pt1 | contig 13142 bp, 12 predicted proteins | sample 811161 | NCBI WGS metagenome assembly MDTB01 (sample SAMN05326650, study PRJNA326480) | marine metagenome | isolation source: seawater | place: Mediterranean Sea | collected 2009 | reverse complement strand
AATATTTAATTATTGTTTCAATTATCCTTCTAATATCGGTTATTGTTATGTATGGATATTTATTTGATTTCAACACTTATAAGTACTTTAGCTTTATTTTTCATTATGATATTTATAACAGAAATATTAATACATCTTCACTCCCGATATTACATGCAGACTCATGGATAAATGATTGGCAACCTGACATCAAAAAATTAACAGTTATTATGCCAAGAATACCAGCTCATTTTCATCAAGGGTCACTCTTGTCTGCGTATATCATTTTTCCACTAGGAATTGCTATGCTATTTACTAATTTAAATTCAAAAATTATTTTGTTAATTGTATTTTTGTTACTATTATCTCTTTCAGCTAGCATTTACTTTGTTTTTATTTTTTCAGTTTTGATTTATATTTTCTTTAATCTAATAAAGTATTTCAACTCAATATTAATTATTTTAGGCATATTATTTATTATAGTAATTTCTTTAGCTATAAGAGATATCGGCTATCAAATCGATACAAATACTATTGATTTGCCAAACAATTATATAACAAATTATTTAGTTAGGGTCGGCTCTGGCTTATATAGGCTAGGAATTTTAGGTAATCAAATATCAATGTTTTTTCAGAACCCACTAATCGGTCCAGTTGTTGCTAATTATCAAGTTTTAAACGAATATTTGCTTGGTTCTTTTATATTCACAAATGGTATCAGGTCTGGAATAGTAGCTCTTTCAATTACATTAATCATTTTATTTTTAGTGACAAAAGAACTTCTTAAAATTCAGACAAACAATTTTAGACAGAAGTATGGAATTTGTGTAATCTATGCTTGTTTATTACAAATGTTTTTGTATCAAGATTTTGGATATAGCTCAACTAATGGTATTATTTTGTTGAGCATTTTAATTTTCTTTATTGATAAAATAAATAAGAAAAACATCTAACGTGAATGGAAAAAGTTTTTAAAAATAAGAAGATATTAATAACTGGTCATTCTGGCTTTAAAGGCTCATGGCTATCACTTTGGTTACACCAGCTAGGCGCAATAGTCAGTGGCATATCACTTTATCATCCTTCAAATCCATCTCATTATAGAATTTTAAATATAAAAAGCTCAATTAAAAATTACAAAGAGGATATAAACAATTCAGAAAAAATTGATAAAATCGTAAATGAAATTCAGCCTGATTTTATTTTTCATCTTGCTGCGCAACCAATAGTACATGAGTCATATGCTAATCCCTTGCAAACATTTAAAACTAATGCAATTGGGAGTGCTAATGTATTAAATGCTACTTTAAAACTTAAAAAAAAGTGTGTTATTATTATGATCACCAGTGATAAGTGCTATGAAAATATTGAAACTTTTAGAGGATATAGAGAAATAGATAGATTGGGAGGTATAGACCCATATAGTGCATCAAAGGCATCTGCAGAAATAATTATAAATTCATACGTAAAAAGTATTTTAAGCATGAAAAAAAATATTTATGTAGGCATTGGTAGAGCTGGCAATGTAATTGGTGGCGGTGATTGGGCCGAAAAAAGAATAGTTCCTGACTGTGTACGATCATGGAAAAATAATAAAAAGGTAGAAATAAGAAACCCTATATCTACAAGACCATGGCAACATGTCCTTGAGCCTCTGAGTGGATATTTATTATTAGCGTGTGAGCTTTCAAAAGAAAGCAAGTTTAACGGTGAGGCATTTAATTTTGGTCCTGACTCAAATAGAGATTATTCAGTAAGCGAAGTTGTTAGGGAAATGAAGAAAAGTTGGAAAAGTGCATCTTGGAAAGTAATCAAAGAAAAAAATACAAAAATTTATGAGTCATCACTTTTAAAATTAAATTGTGAAAAAGCATATAAATATCTAAAATGGCAACCAACACTTGATTTTGAGAAGACAATAAGTATGACAATAAACTGGTATAAAAATTTCTATGAAAATAAAAAAAATATTACTCAATATAGCGTTAATCAGATAGAAGAATATACAAACATTGCTAGAGATAAAGAAATCAAATGGACAAAAATAAAATAGAAGGAGTTATACTAGAGAAAAAAAGCATAATAGATCTAGATGATGGTTCGATTTTACATATACTGGACTCATCTGAGGACGCGTTTGAAAATTTTGGTGAGTCTTACTTTTCAACCATTAAGCCTGGAAAAATAAAGGGTTGGAAAAAACATAGAGAAATGACTATAAATTTAGTTGTAATCGTAGGAGAAATAAAATTTGTCATTTACGATGACAGGGAAAAGTCTAGTACAAAAGGTAAATTTATGGACTTTACACTTTCAAGAAATAATTATGCAAGACTTACTCTTAGACCGGGTTTATGGTTTGCATTTCAGTGTATGTCTCAGCATGAAGGAGTCCTTCTTAATATTGCTAATATTAAACATAGTGACAATGAGATAGATAGAAAACAAATTAATGAAATAGAATATTTTAATAATAAAAATTTATAGAGAAGATAATATAAAAGTAAAAAAATGAGCAATTTAAAAACAATTATTTTATCAGGCGGTTATGGCACAAGATTATCAGAATTAACTGAAAACATTCCTAAGCCAATGGTAAAAATAGGAAATAAACCAATTATTTCTCATATCATGGAAATCTATGCTTCATATGGTCATAAAGATTTTTTTTTGGCCTTAGGTTATAAGTCTGAAGTCATTAAAAATTATTTTTTGAATTATAATAATTTAAACTCAGATTTCTCAATTGATTTAAATACAAACAATGTAAGCTTTTTGGAGAAAAAAAATCATGACTGGAGAGTAAACTTAATTGATACCGGAATCAATTCCATGACCGGCGGTAGATTAAAAAGATTAAAAAAATTTATTGATGGCACTTTTTTTCTTACATATGGCGATGGTCTGTCAGATATAAATATAAATGAATTGCTAGATTTTCATAAAAATCATGGAAAACTAGTTACAGTAACTGCTGTCCATCCAATAGCTAGATTTGGAGAATTAGATTTAGTAAAAAATAAAGTAAAGTCTTTTTCAGAAAAACCAAATGTAAATAATGGTTGGATTAATGGAGGTTTCTTTGTAATGGAGCCCTCATTTTTAGATTATATAAACTCAGACATGACTATTCTTGAAAATGAACCACTTGAGGCAGTAGCAAAAGATAATCAACTAATGGCATATCGACATGAAGGGTTCTGGCAGTGTATGGATACAAAAAGAGATCTTGACAATCTAAATAGACTTTTTGAGTCAGGAAATTGTCCATGGCTAAAATAACATAATCAAACTGTATTAACAACTATGATAGAAAAGCCTAGAGCGCTAGTGATTGGAGGAACTGGTTTCATTGGCAGTCATCTTGTTAGAAAATTAGTGAAAGCAGATTTCAGTGTTGTTTCACTGTCAATGCATTCTGATAAGGGAAAGGACAGCTCTATAGAGTATATTTCTTGTGATATAAGTGATCATAAGTTGTTAAAACAAAAAATTAGTTTTTCATTTGATTACGTATTTAATTTAGGAGGATATATTAATCACTCAGACTTTGGTACCAATGAAGGCAGAAAAACTTTTGATACACATTTTGAGTCTATTAAATACATAGTTTCATTACTGGACAAAAAAAGAATTAAACGTTTTATACAGTTTGGAAGTAGTGACGAATATGGTGATGCGGTATCACCTCAGAATGAAATAAGTTATGGTAAAGTGTTTACACCTTATGCAAAAGGTAAATTATACATAACAGAATTTTTAATTAATAAATTCAAACTCGATAATTTTCCCGTAACAATTATAAGGTTATTTTTAGTCTATGGACCAGGTCAAGATGAAAATAGATTAATTCCTTATGTCATAAATAACTGTTTAAAGAACGCTGATGTAGAATTAAGCAGCGGAGATCAATTAAGAGATTTTTTATACATTGATGATTTAATCGAAGCTATAGAGATAATCTTAAAATCAGAGAAATTGAAAGGTGAAATAATAAATATTGCTTCTGGAAATTCAACTAAAATAAAATCTGTTGTAAAGATGATACATAAAATCATATCTAAGGGAAATTTAAATTTTGGCTCAAGAGATAGCAAAAGAAAAGAAAATTTAAGTCTAGTGGCAGATACTACTAAAGTACAAAACATATTAAAGTGGAAATCTAAAGTAAAACTAGAAGAGGGAATAAAAAAAACAATAGACTATTATGACTAACAAAAAATATAATTATAAAGTAGCGATTATGATGTGTTGTTATAATGGAGAAAATTACCTAGCAGAAGCTATTGAGTCAGTATTAAGTCAATCTTACAAAAATTGGGAACTCTTTTTTTGGGATAATAGATCTAATGATAATAGTGCTGAAATATTCAAAAGTTATAAAGATAAGAGATTAAAATACTTTTTATCACCAAATCATACCGATCTTGGTGGAAGCCGATTTGCCGCATGGAAAGTGATCGATGGCGATCTGGTAGCTATACTTGATACTGACGATGTTTGGGAAAAAGATAAGCTTGAACACCAAGTAGAACATTTCGAGGACAAGACAGTTGGAATTTCAATTACGAATACATATTTTTTTAATTCAAATAAATCAAAGTTAGCTTTTTCTAAACCTCCCCCAAGTGGGAATGTATACTACGAACTCATTAAAAAATATTTTATATCACTTGAAACAGTTGTTATAAAAAAATCTTTTGTTGAGTCTTTAGAAACTGCATTTGATCCAAAATATAATTATATTTGTGACATGGACTTATTAATTAGGCTAAGCAGAATATGCAATCTATCATATGATCATAAGCCGTTATCTAGATGGCGATATCATAATAAAAGTTTGACATTTAAGGAGCCAATCAATTTTATAACTGAAAAAAAAATATTTTTGAAAAATTTAGACATTGTAAATCACTTGGAAGATACAAGATACATTAAGGCAAGAAATAAATACCTAGAAAATCTAATTATTTCAGATTTTATTAACAAACTACTTATCAATAAAAAAATAAAATATTTCAAATTAATATCTGATTATAAGTTTTTCAATTTAAAGATATTAATAATTTTTTTAGTATCAATTTTACCATTTGGAAAAAAATTTCTTTTATATGTCAGAAATAGAATTGGGATGATTATATGATCTTATTCTCCCATGCTCGAAGTGCTCTTAAATATGCTTTAATTCAATTAAAATTTGACTCAGATACAACGGTTATGGTGCCGGATTATAATTGCCAAGCAATTTATCAGCCATTCAATGAATTAAAAATACCTTACAACTTTTACAGCATAAATGAGAATTTTCAGCCAGATTGGACCGAATTAAAAAATAAGATCACCAAAAAAACAAAAGCATTATTAATGGTTCATTATTTTGGTCAGCCGGCAGATATTAAAAAATATGTGAAATTTTCAAAAGAATATAATCTATGTCTATTAGAAGATAACTCTCATGGATTTAGTGGAAAGTATAACGGCCAAGAGCTCGGTACGTTTGGAGATATAGGTATAAGTTCGCCAAGAAAAATACTAAATTTAAATTCAGGTGGTGTATTATATTTTAAGAATGAAGATTTTTTAATTAATAAATTACAAAAAAAAAGATATCCAAGAAACTTTATAAGAGAAATATTTTATACAAGTATTTCAAACCCCAAAAGAAGAGAAATATTAAAAAAATATCTTCTACGGAAGCCAAACTTTAGTGATCCTGCTTTTATTAAAGAGTATAATGTAGAACACATTACATCACCAGATTTAAGATCAGAAAACATAATATTAAATTCGAATTGGTCAAATATTAGCCAGAAAAGAAGAGACTTGTGGAAAAAGTGGTCATTATTCGCAAAAGAAAATAATCTAAATACTATTTACGATCACCCCAAAGAAGAAACCTGCCCATGGATAGTTCCTTTTTATACTGATAGTAAAAAAACAAGAGATTATTTTCTTAATGAAAGTTGGCGTCAGGGACTCGGCTTTATGAGTTGGCCGACCTTGCCTAATGAAGTTATCAAGAATAATAAAAAAGCATTACAAATGTGGGAAAAAATTATTTGTATTAACTTGGATCATTCTATTGATTTTATAAGATGAATTATAAAATTAATATTTACGATAAATTTGACATTCAATTAGAGACTGTATGGAAGAAATTTGAAAAAAATTCATTTTATCATATTTTTCAAAAGTATGAATGGATTAAATGTTGGCAAGAAAATATAGGAGAAAAAAAATTTGGTTTTACGCCTCAAATAATAGAAATAAAAGAAAATTCAGAAACAATTTTTTTATTTCCTCTTGGTTTAAGAAGACGCTTTAGTATCAAAATACTTGAGACTTTAGGTGGATCACAATCAGACTATCAATCTCCAATTATACACAAAAATATTTATTCAAACAAAGATAAACAAAAGAGTATTTTTATATTTTTAAAAAATAATTTACCAAAACATGATATTTTTATTATTTCCAATCAGCCTCAATACATATTTCCAATAGAAAATTTCTTTTTTGATATAGGTAAAATTAAAAATGAAAAAAGTTATAATCTCCAAATTCAAAAATTAAGCTACGAAACCTTTATTAGCACTGTTTTAAAGAAAAAAATTAGAAATGATACAAGACGGCAAAAAAAAAGGTTATCAGAAAAAGGAAAACTGAAATTTAAGATTGCAAAAACACAAAAAGAGTTTGATTTTTATTTTGATTTACTTGTAAAACACAAATCAGATCAATACATAAGAACTAATGCTTTTGATATTTTTTCAGATAAAAGAATACAAAATTTTTACAAAAATCTCTTGAAAGACAGCCATCATAAGGAAATAACAAATCTATCAATCCTCATGTTAAATGAAGAAGTATTAGCCTTACACCTTGGATTTTTATCAAAAAAAGTTTTTTATTATATTATGCCCACTTATAATATAAGTTATTTGAAATACTCTCCTGGGCGTATTTTGCTCGAAAATCTTATCGAATGGAGTTTTAATAATAAGGTAGAGTTTTTTGATTTTTGTACAGGTAATGAAAAATATAAATTTGATTGGACTAATAATTCAATGAAAGTCTCCGAAAAAAAAATAATAAAGAATTTTAAAGGTTTTTTATATTTTTGTATCCACGAAATCTTTTTAAATATGAAGATGGTCTATAAAAAGTCATTTCTTTTAAAGCGGTTTGTAACTGCCGATAATGTAATTATTAAAAGAATTATTTAAGTGTATGTAGAATATTAGCATGATACCTAAAAACAAATATAATTTTAAAAAATATTTAAATGATATTTTATCTTATGTACCTAGTAAATTCATTTTAAATTTCCAGAGAAAAAAATATATTATTATTATGTATCATCGTGTGGTTGATGATAATGAATTTGATTATATGAATGATCCAAATTTTGGATTGTCTGTTTCAAAATCAAACTTTGAAAGACAAATTAATTATATTTCTAATAATTACGAAGTCGTATCAATTGATAATATATTAGAGTCTAACAACAGTTCTTTAGAAGATTTAAGCGTAATTATTACTTTTGATGATGGTTACAAAGATAACTATTTAAACGCTTATCCTATCCTCAAAAAATATTTCACACCAGCAACAATTTATGTTTCCACAAGATTCATTGAAGGCGAGACTTGGACATGGTGGTATGATCTATGGAATTTCATTAAAAAATCTGACTATTTTTCGTTCGAAAATGCAGGTTTAATAAATAAAACTTATATCAATCATTTCTCAGACAAAATTAGAATTTATGATCAAATATCTAAATTATTTATTAAGTTGGATTATCAAAGTCAATTAGATTTAATGAGCCAAATAGACGCAAATTTCAGTATTAACAATAATCCATATCTGTTTATGAATTGGAATGAAGTTAAAAAATTAGATGAAAGTGGCTTAATTACAATAGGAGCACATACTCATACGCATGCATCACTTAAGAATATGTCTGAGAAAACAGCTTTCAATGAAATAAAAAAATCGAAAGATCTAATTGAAAAAAATCTTAATAAAGAAATTCTTCATTTTGCTTATCCATATGGCAAAAGTTCTAATTTTTCTGTACGCGAAGAAAAAATCTTAAAAAAATTAGGTTTTAAGACAAGTGTTACAACACTATCAAGTAATAACTCAAATTCATTATATAAGCTACCACGCACTGGTATTGACAATACTTCAACAGAAAAAAATATTTGTAGTAAATTTAATGGCTCTGAGCAATTAATAAGAAATCTCATAAGACAATGAAAATATTATTATTTTGGGAGCAGTCTGAATGGGGAGGTGTTGATTCACATTTAGAAGAATTATTATTAAATTGGCCAAATGATGAAGATGAAATTCATTTAGTGTATAATTTAGGTAACGAAGGTTTTAAAAGAATAAATGCAAATCTTGCATTAAAAAAAAATATTCATTTTTATGAGTTTAACAGTTTTTCATACAGTGGAATCGTTACTTTCTTTAACAAAAGTAAATTAAAAAAATTAATAAGAATATTTCTACATTTTTTAAAACCTTTTTTATTTTATATAAATAAATATCAAATTAAAAGATTTTTTAAGAAAAATTTTAATATTGTGGATGTGATATTAGTTAATAATGGAGGATATCCTGCAAGTTGGGGATGCTTAGCATCTATAATTGTCTCAAAAGAAATCAATATCAAAAAAAGATTATTATTAATTCATCATGCTGCTGCAGAATATTCATTTTTGCTAAATATCTTTGAAAAATATATAGATAAAATGGTTATTAATTCTGCAACTAATATTATCTTTGTGTCAAATGCGTCCAAACAAAGTTTTATAGAAAATAGAAATTTTAACAAAGACAATGATAAATTCTCAGTAATTCATAATGAATACTTTTTAAAAACATTTAAAAAAAATAATGTTATCAAAAAAAAATTAAACAAGATTACAAAACGTCAGAATAGTGAAATTCTTATCGGTATGATTGGTAGAATAGAAAAGTACAAGGGTCATGAGGATCTATTAATAGGTGCATCAGAGCTTCAAAAAATATACCTAGATAAGGTTAAAATAATCTTTATTGGTGATGGCAATGAAAAAGAAATAAAAAGACTAAATGAAATTATAAAAAAATTTAATTTAGCAGATAAAGTTTTTTTTAGTGGTTACTTGGATTATGACTCTAGGGAAATTATTAAAAATCTAGATTTATTAATGATGTTAACCCGTGATTTTGAAGGATTTGGTTTAACAATATTAGAGTCTATACATGCTCTAACTCCATTTGTTTCAACAGATGTAGGCGCAGTAAAAGAGTTTGTGAGTAATGATATAGGAACAGTCATTTCAGCAAATTCTCCAGACCAAGTAAAAGATGCTATAAAAATGTTCCTAGAAAAAAATGAGTTATTTATAGAAAAATCTAACAGGGCATATGAACTATTTTCTAAAAAAGAAATTACTATGCATAAGAAATACAGAAACTTAATGATAAAATATGAATAAAAAAGTGTGTGTTTCAGGTGCCTCAGGATATGTTGGTCAGCAGCTAGTTAAAACACTTGTTAATTATGGCTTTGATGTAAATATTTTAACTAGAAAAAGTAATTATCATTTAAAAAATGTAAAAATATTTATAGGAGATGTAACAAATCCAGAACATGACTTTTCTGAATTTTTTGCTGGAGCTGAGATCTTTTTTAATTGTATTGGAGAAAATTATGATGAAACTAAGATGCACGATGTACATGTTACTGGTACTGATAACCTTGCAAAATATTGTGATATTAAACACTGGATACAACTTAGCAGTATTGCAGTTTATGGAGATATTCATGACGGCATCATCACTGAAGAATATAAAAAAAATCCCGTCACTGTTTATCAGAAAACACGAATGCTATGTGAAGAAAGATTAATTTCTCACGCAAAAAAAAAGGGTTTTAATTTTACCATTTTAAGACCATCAAAAATTATAGGAAAACATAGTTCTGATAATTCTATATTTTTATTGGAAAAATATATTTCTTTAAAATTATTTTTTTATATTGGCTCGAAAGGTGCCTCATTTAATTATATAAGTGATAAAAACATTATTGATGCTTTAATTTTATGCATTGCTAACAGAAATGCGAAAAATAAAATATATAATGTATCAGACTATACTACTCTAGAAACAGCAGTTGAGACGATAAAAAAAATAAAAAAAATAAAAAATCAATCTTTTAGATTGCCATCTTCGTTTGTAATTGTATTAGTAAGTTTTTTAGAGTTTATACCAAAGTTTCCTATATCAATTCGCCAAATTAAAGGTTTAACTACTCAAGCAGTATTTTCAATAAGTAAAATTAAAGATGATTTAGGATATTCAAATAAAATAAAAATTGTTGATGTATTGCAAGAAATAATTGAAAAGTAAGTGTTTTTAAAAGTGTTAATAAATGTATTTATAATATGTTAAAACGAATATTTGATATTTCTATTTCACTATTGATGATAATTGCTCTTTTATTTCCTTCAATAATATTGTTTATGTTTATTAAATCATCTTCTAAAGAGTCTTTATTGTTTTGGTCTCAAAGAGTCGGAGTTAATAATGTAAATTATTGGATGCCAAAATTAAGAACAATGAGATCAGAAACACCACAAAAAGCAACACACTTGATGAGTAACCCTGAAAAATACTTTACAAAATATGGATCTGCATTGCGAAAATTTAGTATTGATGAAATTCCACAATTCTACTCAATCTTAAAAGGAGATATGAGCTTAGTTGGACCGCGTCCAGCACTTTTTAATCAGTATGATTTAATTAAACTAAGAACAGAAAAAAATTTAACTTATTTATTGCCAGGTTTAACTGGTTGGGCGCAAATTAATGGACGAGATAATTTAACAATAGAAGAGAAAGTTTTATTGGATGTTGAATACGCAGAGAGAAAATCATTTTTGTTTGATCTTTATATTATACTTTTAACTATAAAAAATGTGATTAACCGTGATAAAATATCACATTAAAAAAAAGTCTTCTCATGAAACTAAATAATATGATCAAAAAATTTGCACTTTTATTAAATGACTTTTTCATACTATTTTTTTCAACTTGGGCAGCGCTTATATTGCGTTATGAAGACTTTTTTATTTTATCAATTAAACAAATCAATTATTTTTTATATTCATTCTTATTACTTATTTTTTTATTTTATATTTTTAAAATTTATAATTCAGTAACGAGATACTTTGGAATAAATAACTTAATTAATCTTACTTATGCTCTTGCGATGTATGGCTTTATAATGTCAATATATATCATTTCAGTAAGACCTGAGGATATTCCAAGATCTATTGGTGGAATTCAGACAATAATTATTTATGTAACTATTCTTGTAAATAGATTAGCAATTGCTGCACTAATAAGAAAATATTTATTAAAAGAAGACCTATCTCCTGTAATTATTTATGGGGCAGGTAAATATGGAGTTCAAGTGAATGATATGATAACTCAATCTAACGAATACATAGTAAAAGCTTTCATAGATGACAATAAGCACAAGATTGGCAGGGAAATTAATGGAATAAAAATTTATGACTTTGATCATATCAAAAAATTAATAAATAGGGAAAATATAAAAAATCTTATTCTTGCAATCAGAACAATAAGCCCTGACGAGAAAAGGTTGATACTATCTAAATTAAAGCAGTTTAATCTAGAAGTAATGGTAATGCCTTCTTTAAGTAACTTTCTAAAATACGGTAAAAAAGAAACGAATTTTAAAAAAATAAACGTCATAGACATTCTCAATCGAAATATTCACCTCAATGAGGAAACTATTTCCAAAAAATTTGAAGCGAAATCTGTTGTTGTCACAGGAGCAGGTGGCTCGATAGGAGGTGAATTATGCCAACAAATTATTCTTTATAAGCCATCAGTTATATATTTGATCGAAAATAATGAGTATAATTTATACAATATTAAGCGAAAACTAAATGAGATCATAGAACGAAATAATTTTCATACAAAAGTTGTAGAGTCACTTGGTTCTATTAATGACTATGATCGATTATGTAACCTTTTTAAAAAAATTAAGCCAAATTATGTTTTTCACACTGCAGCATATAAGCATGTTCCATTAGTAGAAAGTAATATCATTGATGGAGTAAGAAATAATATTTTTGGTACAATAAATGTTATGAATGCTGCAATCTTATCGAATGTTGATAATTTTGTATTTGTATCGACTGATAAGGCTGTCAGACCCACAAATGTAATGGGTGCTACCAAAAGATTTGCTGAAATATGTATTCAACGAAAAGCGAAAGAAAGTGGAAAAAAAATACCTATTTTCTCAATTGTTAGATTTGGAAATGTCCTTAATTCCTCGGGCAGTGTAGTACCGCTATTTAAGGAGCAGATTGACTCAGGAGGACCAGTCACGGTTACTGATCCAAACGTTACTAGATTTTTTATGACCATCTCTGAAGCAGTAGGATTGATACTTCAGTCCACAACATTTGCTTTTGGTGGTGAAGTATTTGTATTTAAAATGGGTGAACCTCACAAAATTGCTGATTTAGCTGAAAAAATGATCAAATTATCAGGTTCTAAAGTAAAGAATAAAAAATCTGATGTTGGAATAGAGATTAAATTTACAGGTTTGAGGCCAGGGGAAAAGATGTTCGAAGAATTATTAATTGATGGTAATTTTACCAAAACAAATCATGAAGATATCGTTATTGCAAAAGAAAAGGTGAATAATATTTCTGATTTGGACACAGTATTAAACCAATTAAGTAATGCAGTGCAGAATGAAAATAATGATGAAATAATTACTATATTTGAAAATAATATTGAGGGATTTAAAGAAAGAATTAATACAATGGATTGATTTTTGTACTTTCAACTCCAATGAAATTGATATATCATACATAAAATATTTTAATTTCACGTCATAAAATGTCAATAAAAGATAATTCTTTCGAAATATCCATTACGAATCTTATTAAATTAATTTTTAAAAAAAAATTTATTCTTGGAATAATAGTTTTGTTATCTCTTACAATTTCATATTTTATTTATTCAAGTATAGAAAAAGTCTATATTGGAAAAATTACATATTCTTCTTTTGAAAAACCTGGCCACCATTTACTTAAAATAATAAATGTTAATTATTT
>MDTB01016903.1_pt1 | contig 13142 bp, 13 predicted proteins | sample 811161 | NCBI WGS metagenome assembly MDTB01 (sample SAMN05326650, study PRJNA326480) | marine metagenome | isolation source: seawater | place: Mediterranean Sea | collected 2009 | reverse complement strand
TTATAAAAATGATTAATTCTAAATTTATAAATTATTAATTTTTTACTTATTTTGATATTGTATTCTTTTAGATTGGATTTTTTAATAGATTTATTTTTTATTACTAAATATAATATTTTTTTACCTTTTGAATTTTTAATAATTTTTAGCAAAATTCCTATATTTTTTGAACTAATCATTTGTTTTTATATAATTTCTATCTATATAAAGTTTTAATGAGTTTCAAATCTAATGCTGGCACTATAGTAGATAGGGCTATTAATGAGCTAAGAACAGGAAGACCCCTAATTATTCAAAATAATAGAGAATACTGGATTTTTTTTAATATTGAGCATTCTCAATCTTCAATTTTTGATAAATTTAATAAATTCTTGATCAAAAAAAAATATTTACTAATTACTAAACAAAAAGCGCAATCTATATTTAATAATAATATCAAAAATAATATTTACTTTGAAATAAATCCTAAAACAGATGTTAATAAAATTATAAATTTATTTGTTAATCCTCTAGAGTCAAATAGAGATATAAAATTTAAAAAAATAAAAAAATTTAAAACAAATAAATTTCATGATGTATGTATTGATTTATCAAAAAATGCAAAGATGATACCATCTTTAGTTTTCAAGAAAATTAATGATAAATATTTAAAAAATATTAATGAATTTGCATATAAGAATGGAATATTATTATTTAATTATCAAGATTTGATTAATCAAAACGAATTAATCTCTAGAAGTATTAAATTAGTATCTAGTGCAAAAGTACCACTGCCTAATAATGAAGATGCAAATTTTAAAATTTTTAAATCATACATAGGTTCTGAAAAACATGTTGCAATTTTAGTTAATCTCAAAAAAATTAATAAAAACTCTGTTAATCTTAGAATTCACTCAGCTTGTTTTACTGGAGATATTTTTCATTCTTTGAAATGTGATTGTGGAGAACAGCTCAATCAATCGCTTAACTATATGATGAGGAATGATGGTGGAATAGTTTTATATTTAGAACAAGAAGGAAGGGGTATTGGTTTAGCTAATAAAATGAGAGCATATTCTTTACAGTCAAAAGGAATGGATACAATTGATGCAGATCACAACATTGGCTTTCTTGAAGATGAGAGAGATTTTAATATTGCAGCAAGAATATTAAAGTTATTAAAAGTTAAAAAAGTAAATATTATTACAAATAATAAAAATAAAATTAATTCAATAAAGAATGCAGGTATTAAAGTTGAAAATCAAATAAATACAAATCCAACGTTAAATAAATTTAATAAAAACTATTTCAAGACTAGAATTAAAAAAACAGGATATGGATTAAAATTAGTGGGTTAACAATGATAAAAATCCCCAAAATAAAATTTCAACTTACTAATGAAATAAATTTTGATAGTTCAAAAATTAAGAAAAATACTATTTTATTTTTTTACACCAAAGCTTTAACAAGTGGATGTTCGACTCAAGTATCTGATTTTCAAAAATATTATAATAAATTTCAAAGAATTGGATTTGATATAATTGGAGCTTCAAAAGATCCAATAGATAAAAATTTAAAATTTTTAGATAAATTTAAATTAAAATATCCACTTGGATCTGATGATGGGAAAAGTATAGAAAAACTTGGTATATGGATTGAAAAATCTATGTATGGTAGAAAATATTTTGGCATTGATCGATCTACATTTGTAATTGATAAAGACAAAAAAATTCTAAAACAGTGGAATAAGGTCAAAGTAAAAGGACATGTTGAAGATGTTTATAAATTTTGTAAAAACTTATGTTAATTAATTATTTTTACCCGCATCTTTCTGTCTTTTTATCACGAATAAACCACTTACTGTAATTATTATTGCACCAATAATCATATTTGAACTAGGTGCTTCACCAAGTATTAGAAAGCCTAAAATTATACCAAATATTATAACGCTATACCTAGCTGATGCTGTTAGAGATAATGGTGCATAAAATACAGTCATAACTGAAAATAAATACCCAAATAAAACAAAAATACTAGATATTAATAAATGAGGTAATTGATTGGCTGTTATGTGATAACCAAAAAATAAAGATCCTATTCCTGCAAAAATTGTTATTAATAGTGCCGTCACAAATGTAATTTCAACATTGTTTGTTTTTGTTGCAAAAGATTTTGTGGCTATATCTCTAATAGTCAAAAAAATTGCGGAAATAATTGGTAAAATAAAAAGATAATTAAAATCAATATTTTGTGGATTAATGACAACTATTACGCCAATAAATCCTAAAAATACAGCTGTCCACCTTCTTATTCCCACTTTTTCTTTTAAAAATAAGAATGAAAAAATTGTTACAAAAAATGGATTGGTCATTAAAAGAGTATATACTTCCGAAATAGGTAAAAAAACTAAAGCAATAAAAAAAAATAGTGCTGTTAATACTTCATATAACCCACGTATATGAAAACTTTTAATACTTATTATTTTAATTAAATTCTTTTTTTCAATAAAATGTAAATATAAACCCAATAAAATTGTTGTAATCATTCCTCTTGTAAAAATTACTGAAAAAATTGAGGAATTATCATTGATTTCTTTTACTGCTAATTTTACAAAACTATCATTTATAGAAAAAGATAATTGTCCGGCCATCATTAGGAGAATACCAAATACTCCAGTTGAAAATAATAACTTGCTTTTCATTGTAAAAAAAAATAATTATGAATTGTGTTACAAAGTAATATTTCTAGTCATCTATATGGATTTACTGACTTAAAGTCATTAAATGAAAGAGGCCCTTTAGTTATTTCCTATGGAAAAGGAATTTATGTCTATGACAATAAGGGTAATAAATATTTAGATGCTAACTCTGGCCTTTGGAATGTTTGTGCAGGTTTTGATCACCCAGGGTTAATTGAAGTAGCTAAAAAACAATATGAAAAATTTCCTGGATATCATTCATTATTTGGAAGATTATCAGAGGAAACTCTAGAGTTATCAGATAAATTAATTGAAGTATCGCCATTTAATCAAGGAAGAGTATTTTTTTGTAATTCTGGATCTGAAGCAAATGATACCATGATTAAAATGCTTTGGATGTTTAATGCAAGAACAGGCAATCCTAATAAAAGAAAAATAATAACAAGAATAAATGGATATCATGGAGTAACTCTTGGAGCCTCTTCTATGACAGCAAAAACTTATAATAAAGAATTTGGTTTACCAACAAAAGAATTTATACACGCAGATTGCCCACATTATTGGAAGTTTAAAGAAGAAAGTGAAAGTGAAGAAAATTTTACAATAAGAATGGCATCAAATTTAGAAGATTTAATTTTAAAAGAAGATCCAAACACAATAGCAGGTTTTGTTGCCGAGCCAGTGCAAGGTGCTGGCGGAGTAATCCCTCCATCAAAAAATTATTTTGATCTCGTACAACCTATATTAAAAAAATATAAAATACCATTTATTGCAGATGAAGTAATATGTGGCTTTGGTCGTACTGGAGAATTATGGGGATGTAATACATATAATATAAAACCAGATATAATAATTTCATCAAAATGCTTAACTGCTGGATATTTTCCTATGGGCGCTGTTATAGTAAATAAAGAATTCTCTGATCAGTTTGTTGAAGTATCTGAAGAAGCTGAAGAATTTCCACATGGCTTTACAGCAGGAGGTCATCCAGTAGGGTGTGCTATTGCATTAAAAGCAATTGATATAATCATTAATGAAGGTTTGTTAGAAAATGTTAAAAATGTTTCACCCTACTTTTTAGAACGTTTAAATGAATTCAATCATTATAAAAATATAGGAGAAACCAGAGGTATAGGTCTCATGGCTGCATTAGAAATGGTAAAAGATAAAAAAACAAGACAACCATTTGAAGGTCATTTAAATATGGGTGATAAAGTAGCAAATAAATCTATAGATAATGGTTTGATATGTAGACCATTGGGTCCAGCAATTGTTTTATGCCCACAATTTATAATTAATAAAAAGCAAATTGATGAGATATTCAACTCTCTTCATAAAACAATGAAAGAAATTTTTAATTAGATTAATTTTCATATTTAATTATAAAGCCAGTATATTTTACATTACTTATAATATTACTTGGAATTACTCCTTCTACTAAAGCCATTTCAGGTCCATCCTTTGATTTTTCAGTAATTGATAAAATGCTTTTCATTTCACCTTGAATTATAGCCTCAACCTCATCTTTACTTTCTTTATTTTGAACATATCCATTTAGACCTAAAGATATTGCAATGTCACTAAACCAATGTCTAAAACCTACACCTTGTACTTTTCCCTTAATTATCAAGCGATATGTTTTTATTTCTTTTGTATTCACAATACATACAATATAAGAACTATTTTAACTCATACAATCCCTTATTTAATTTAATGAATAAAAGTATTACCAATGCAACTATTTTATTGCTCATTGCAGGCATTTTTTTTGTAACTAATGACGCTATAATTAATTTTTTATCTCAAACAAATGTAAAGTTTTTTCATTTTATTTTTTATGGTATTCCAGTTTTTTTATGTTTTCCAATCTTTTTAATAATTAAAGGAAATCTTAAAAAAAATTTAAAATGTACCAATTACTACCCTCCATTAATCAGAGGTATTCTTAATATACCTCTTCCTTTCACAGCTTTTTTGGCATTAGAACACATTAAGCTTCCAGAATTTACTACATTAAACATGACAGCACCATTAATGGCTACAATTTTTGCAATTTTTTTTCTTAAAGAAAGATTAAATATTTATACCTACTTATCTTTATTTATAGGATTTATTGGTGTGAATTTTGTTATTCAACCAGGTTTTGATAATTTTAATGTTTATTATCTTGTAACTTTAGTTGGTGTATTATTAATTACCATTACTACTTTTATAGTTAATAAATATAATCATGTTACTACTAATATAGGATTTTTTTTATATGGTGGTTTTTTTGTGCATTTAATTTCAATTCCATTATTTATAATTAATCCATTAATAGTTTCTTATTTTGAATATTTATTAATTATAACTGCATCTATTTTTATAAATTTAGCTATGTTTGCTGCAACTACTGCTTTTAGAATTGCTCAAAAACATTATGCATCAGTATTCCCATTAGTTTATTTACAGGTATTATGGTCATCTATAGCAGGCATATATATATTTAATGAATATATGAATTTTTATTCATATTTTGGAGCTTTATTAATTGTTTTAAGTGGAATTATTTCTCTTCCTTCTCAAATAAAACAACTATATGAGAATTAGAAGATGATTAAATTTATTAATTTTCTATTTATTATTCTACTTAGCTCTAAATTATATGGTTTAGATGTAAAAATATTAAATGATAATCCAGGCAATGGATCAGAAATTGTAAATCACTCAATAGTTTATGTTCATTATATTGGTACATTAGAAGATAATACAGAATTTGATAACTCTTATAAAAGAGGTGAGCCAATCAATTTTCAAATAGGTACAAGAAAAGTTATTGCAGGATGGGAGCTAGGTATCATGGGTATGAAAAAAGGCGGTAAAAGAAAAATATTTATACCCTCGCAATTAGCTTATGGTGAAAATGCTATTGGTAATGTAATTCCTGCGAATTCAAATTTAATTTTTGAAATTGAAATTATTGATGTTCTGCAACCTAGTTACAAGTTAATTGATAATTTACAATTAAAATTAGCTCAAACAAGTGATTATAAAATTGTTGATATAAGAACAGATAAACAAAGAAAAAAAACTGGAATAATTCCTGGCTCAATTTTAATCACTGCATTTGATGATACTGGAAATTTCATAAGAGATTTTTTTAAAATTTATCAAGAGAATATAACTAATGGAGATAAGGTCATATTTGTTAGTGACAAAGGTGAAGTTTCTGCAATTTTGGCAAATGGTTTTGCTGAAAATCTTAAACAACTAAATATTCATTCACTAAAAGATGGCATACAGGGCTTAATTAATATAAATTTTATCCTGGAAGAATATTTATAATTTATCTTATTTTTAAATTCTTTTTCGCACCTATATTCATAATAAATTGCCAGGCAGTTCTTCCACTTCTATTACCTCTTTGCATACTCCATTGTTTTGCATTTTTAATAATTTCATCATCAAAACTTATTTTATAATATGAGCAATATGTCTTAATAATTTCAATATAATCTAACTGAGATAAGTTATGGAAACCTAACCACAATCCAAATCTATCACTTAAACTTATTTTTTCTTCCACACTTTCATCAGTATGAATAGCTGATGATCTTTCATTATCAATCATATCTCTAGGCATTAAATGACGCCTATTTGAAGTTACATATAATAAAATATTTGTTGGTTGATTTTGAATGCTTCCATCTAATGTAGATTTAATTATTTTATAATCACTATCAATTTTTTCAAAAGATAAATCATCTATAAATAATATAAATGAATATTTATAAAATTTAGTTAATTTTTGATAAATTTTTTCAATATCAAAAATATCATTTTTATTGATTTGTACTAATTTTAAATTTTTATTTTCTTCATTAACTTTTGCAAAAACTGACTTTATTAATGAGCTTTTACCATTACCTCTTGAGCCCCATAAAAGTGCATTATTAGTAATATTACCGTTTGAAAAATTTATTGTGTTTTCAAGTAGAATTTTTTTTTGATTATCTATACCAATCAAAAGATCGACATTTATAGATACATAGTTTTTAACCTTTTTTAATCGTTTTGTAGGGCTGTCCCATATAAATGATTTATAGGTTCTTAGTCCATTTAAATCCAATAAATTCTCAAAAAACATAATAAATAGTTTAATTGATTTTTCTTATTACACAGTATAATAAAACTCACAAATTAATTCATCAATAGGTATTTATTATGGAAGCTTTTGGGACTTTTTTACCACTTATTTTAATTTTTGCTGTTTTCTATTTTTTATTAATTAGACCACAGCAAAGAAAAGTAAAACAACACAAAGAGATGTTATCTAACCTTAAAAGAGGTGATAAAATTATTACATCAGGAGGAATAATTGGAACTATTAACAAAGTTGCTGATAACAGAGAATTAACTGTAGAAGTATCAGAAAATGTTCAGATAAAAATAGCACCTGGTATGGTTGCTGATTTGTACTCTATTCAAGAAACACAAAAAAATAATAATCCTAAAGAACAAACTAATAATAAGTCTAGTTTATCAGGATTTTTTTCCAGAAAAAAATAAAATAATTAATGCTAAATTATCCAATTTGGAAATCTTTCACAGTAATATCTATTGTAATTTTAGGTATAATTTTTTCAATACCTTCAATAATATATGATGATAATTCAGATAATTGGTTTTTAAAAAATAAAATTAATTTAGGCTTAGATTTACAAGGAGGTTCATATCTTTTGTTGGAAGTTCAACTTGATGTGCTTTATAAAGAAGAACTCGAAAATTTTAGTGATAGTATAAGATTAATATCAAGAGATAACTCCAAAAAAATTAATCAAATAATTGTTAATGAAAATAATGTTCAAATTATATTTGAAAATAATGATAAAATTGATGAAATTAAAAAAAGTTTTATTCAAATTTACCAAGGTATAAGGTTGCAAATAAATGAAAATGAGTTGATGATTAGTCTAGATGATGTTTATAAAAAAAATATTCAAGATTCTGCGATTAAACAATCTCTAGAAATTGTTAGAAAAAGAATAGATGAGTCTGGAACAAAAGAACCTCTTATTCAAAGATCAGGAAAAAAAAGAATACTTTTACAATTACCTGGTGTTAAGGATCCTGAACGTATTAAAGATTTACTAGGAAAAACAGCTAAATTAACTTTTCATTTAGTTGATGATGAAAACTCTTCTGCTTTGAATGCTAATATTGAACCATTTGGCAAAATGATTGTTTCTGATATTTATGATGAAAATATTAAATATTTATTAGATAAAAAATCACTAGTTGGAGGTGAAAATTTAGTTGATGCTAAAGGATCTTTTGATCAGACAGAAGGACACGCAGTTTCATTTAGATTTGATACAGAAGGTGCTCAAAAATTTGGTAAAATTACATCGAATAACATAGGCAATAGACTTGCTGTAGTTCTAGATGGTGTTGTCATTACAGCACCTAGAATAAATAGTGCTATAACAGGAGGATCAGGAATAATTACAGGTAATTTTAATGCTCAAGAAGCAGCTGATTTAGCTGTTCTTTTAAGAGCTGGAGCTTTACCTGCTCCATTGGAAATTGTTGAAGAAAGATCGGTAGGTGCGGGACTCGGCGCTGACTCAATTGCAGCTGGAAAAATAGCAGCAATAATAGGAATGGTATTAGTTTGTATTTTTATGATTCTTATTTATGGAATATATGGAGCACTTGCTAATATATCTTTAATTGCTAATATTTTCATCATTATCTCTTTATTGGGTACTATTGGAGCCACTTTAACACTACCAGGTATAGCGGGTATTGTCTTAACAATCGGCATGGCAGTTGATGCAAATGTTTTAATTTTTGAAAGAATTAAAGAAGAAAAATTAAAAAATACTAAAGTTTACCAAATTATAAAAAATGGTTTTGATAGAGCAATGTCTACAATTTTAGATGCAAACATTACTACTTTGATTGCAGCAGTACTATTATTTGCATTCGGTTCTGGTCCAATTAGAGGTTTTTCTATAACATTATCATTAGGTGTTTTAGCATCAATGTTTACAGCTCTAATGTTAACTAATTTTTTAGTTTATATGTATTTGTCACTAACTTCAAAAAAGGAAATTAATTTATAATGTTAGGTTTAAATAAAATTATTCCAGTTGAACCAAATATAAATTTCTTAGGATTAAGAAGAAATTTTTTAATTTTTTCAATTATTGCTATTATAATTTCTATATCTTTAATATTTTTTAAAGGTTTAAACTTAGGTATAGATTTTAAAGGTGGTACATTAATTGAAATAACTACCAAAAATACATCAATTAGCGAATTAAGAGATATATTATCGGTAAATTACAACGATGTATCATTACAGGAATTTGGTGATGAAAATACAATATTAATTAGATTACAAAATAAAAGTAACCAGGAAAGTATTGAAACAGTAAATGCTGTTAAAATTTTAATAAAAGATAAAGTTGTTGAATTTAGGAGATCTGAGTTTGTTGGACCAACTATTAGCTCTGAATTGCTATTTAGAGGTTTTCAGGCAGTTTCATTCGCATTAATTGCTATTTTAATTTATATTTGGCTTAGATTTGAGTGGCAATTTGGATTTGGAGCTGTTGTTGCATTAACTCATGATGTTTTATTTACTTTGGGATTATTATCTATTTTAAATGTAGAATTCTCACTTGCAACAATTGCTGCTATTTTAACAATAGCAGGTTACTCCATTAATGATACTGTTGTTATTTTTGATAGAGTTAGAGAAAATTTGCGTAAATACAAAAAATTAGAATTAGTTGATTTATTTAATTTGTCAGTAAATAATACTTTATCAAGAACAGTAATGACTAGTTTAACCACATTATTAGCCTTGCTATCTTTATTTATTTTTGGTGGAGAAGTAATTAGACCGTTTGCTCTTACAATGATTATAGGAGTGATAATTGGAACTTATTCTTCTGTTTTTATTGCGGTCCCAACATTATTAATATTTAAGTTTAGACCGCAAGATGAAGATGATTAAACTTTATCAAGATTTTCGGCAACCTTTTCCCAGTTAACAATATTATCAATAAAAGCTCTTAAGTAATCAGGTCTTCTATTTTTGTAATCAACATAATAAGAATGTTCCCAAACATCACATCCAAGTAATGGTGTATGACCATGAACAATTGGATTTTCAGCATTTGGAGTTTTAGTAATTTCTAATTTACCATTATTTAAAACCAACCAACACCAACCTGATCCAAATTGGCCTATACCTGCATTTATAAAATCTTCTTTCATTTTATCTACTGATCCTAAATCTGAAATTATTTTAGATTCAAGTTCAGAAGGAATTTTACCATTAGGATTATTTTTCATAATTTCCCAAAAGTGAACATGATTTATATGCTGAGAGACATTATTAAATAATGGTAAATTTTTTTGGTATGAATTTTTTACAATATTTTCAACATTATCATCTGTGATATTATTTTCTTTAATAAATTTATTTCCATTAGTAATATAAGCCATATGATGCTTATCGTGATGCAACTCTAAAGTTTCAGCCGACATATACGGCATAAGTGAATCTTTACTGTATGGTAAATCTGGTAACTCTAGATTAATCATATTATTTTCCTTTATAATTATAATATTTTTTTTAAAAAACTACCTGTAAAGCTTTTTTTGTTATTTGCAATATCTTCAGGTGTGCCTGTGCCCACAATTTCACCACCATTTATTCCACCTAAGGGGCCTAAATCTATCATATGATCAGATGTTTTGATTACATCTAAGTTATGCTCTATTACAATAACTGTATTACCTTCATCAACAAGAGTGTGTAATATTTTTAACAATTTTTTTACATCATCAAAATGCAAACCAGTAGTTGGTTCATCCAGTATATACAATGTCTTTCCAGTAGATCTTTTAGAAAGTTCTTTTGATAGTTTAATTCTTTGTGCTTCACCACCAGAGAGTGTAGTTGCTGATTGTCCAATTTTTATATAATCTAATCCAACATCCATTAAAGTTTGAAGTTTTTGCTTAATGGATGGAATTTTATAAAAAAAGTTATATCCTTCCTCTACAGTCATATTTAATACATCAGAAATAGACTTGTCTCTATATTTAACTTCTAAAGTTTCTCTATTATATCTTTTCCCTTTACATATATCGCACTCTACATAAACATCAGCTAAGAAATGCATTTCTATTTTTTTTACACCATCACCTTCACATGACTCACATCTTCCACCTTTAACATTAAACGAAAATCTTCCAGGTTTATATCCTCTTGCATTTGATTCATTTAAGTTAGAAAACCAATCACGAATAGGTGTAAAACATCCGGTATATGTGGCTGGATTTGATCTAGGAGTTCTTCCAATAGGTGATTGATCTATATCAATTACTTTATCTATATTATTAACTCCTTTGATATTAAATCTACTCTCATCTTTACTTAGTGATTTATTAAAAAATTCATCTAATCTTTTATAAAGTGTATCAATAATTAATGAAGATTTTCCACTCCCAGATACTCCTGTAACTGTTATAAAATTTCCAAGTGGTATTGTAACATTAAGATTTTGTAAATTGTTTGTTTTTACTTTATTTAATTTGAATACTTTGTTTTTATTAAATTTACGTCTCTTTTTTGGTATTTCAATTTTAAGAGTTTTATTTAAATATTTTGCTGTTAAACTATTCTTATTTTTTAAAACATTTTTTAAATTACCTTCAGCAATAATATGACCTCCATTAATTCCAGCTTTTACACCTATATCAATTATATGGTCTGATTGTCTTATCGCATCTTCGTCATGCTCCACTACAATCACTGTGTTGCCTAAATCTCTTAGCTTAAATAAAGTTTCAATTAATTGTTGATTATCTTTTTGATGTAAACCTATTGATGGCTCATCTAAAACATATAAAACTCCTGTTAATCCTGATCCGATTTGACTTGCTAATCGTATTCTTTGACTTTCTCCCCCAGATAATGTTTTACTTGCTCTAGAAAGAGATAAATAATCAAGTCCTACTCTGTTTAGAAAAATAAGTCTGTCTTTTATTTCTTTTATGACACCTTCTGCAATTTTTTGATTATTTTTATTAAGTTTATTATTTAGAGATTCAAACCAATTTAAAGACTCACTAATTGATTTTTTTGTTATTTCTCCAATATGTGTATTATCAATTTTAACTGAAATTGCTTTTTCGTTTAGTCTGTATCCATTACATAATTCACAATCTCTTTCAGATAAATATTTCTCTAATTCATATTGTAACCACCATCTTTCTGTTTCTTGATATTTCCTATCTATAAAATTAATTACACCTTCAAAATCATGTAAAAAACTTAATTCACTATTCTCATCACCATAAAGAATTATATTTTTTATTTTAGATGGTATTTTGTTCCACGGAGTATTTTTTTTAATTTTAAATTGCTTTAATATTTTATCAATTGTTTCAACAAAAAATTTTTTTTGATAACCAAATACTTTTGTTTCCCATGGTTTTATAGCTCCATCTAATATTGATCTTGAATCATCAGGAATTATTTTGCTTTCATCAAAATATTTTTCAATTCCTAACCCATCACATTCAGAGCAAGCACCTTGCGGTGCATTAAAGCTAAAGAGTCTAGGTTCAATTTCTTCAATACTAAATCCTGATACTGGACATGCAAATTTTGATGAAAAAATTGTAATCTTCTTTGTATCTAAATTTTCTATGTATAAAAGACCATCAGATAAAGAAAGAGCTATTTCTATACTTTCACTTAATCTTTGTTGAATATTTTTTTTTACTATTAATCTATCTATTACAACATCAATATTATGTTTATAATTTTTTTTTAAATTTGGGACATTATCAATATCAATTACATTATTATCTACTTTTAATCTTTGAAAGCCTCTTTTTTTTAATTCTTCAATTTCTTTTTTGTATTCACCTTTCCTATCTCTAACTATTGGTGATAAAAGATAAATTATTTGATCATTATTGTTTTTTATTATTTGATCAGTCATTTCACTTACTGATTGAGATTTAATTGGTTTTCCAGTTGTAGGTGAATAGGGTACACCAACTCTTGCAAAAAGAACTCTTAGATAATCGTATATTTCAGTAACAGTTCCCACTGTACTTCTTGGATTTTTTTGTGTTGTTTTTTGTTCTATTGATATAGCAGGGGACAAACCATCTATACTATCAACGTCAGGTTTATTCATCATCTGTAAAAATTGTCTTGCGTAAGCAGATAGACTTTCTACATATTTTCTTTGTCCCTCTGAGTATATAGTATCAAAAGCTAATGTAGATTTTCCAGATCCACTAACACCAGTAATAACAACAAGATTATTTTTTGGTATTTCAAGATTTATATTTTTAAGATTGTGCTCTCTTGCACCTTTTATAACAATTTTATCTAAATTCATTAATATTAGTATTAGTTAATATCTTTAATATGTTATATGGATAT
>MDTB01163982.1_pt1 | contig 13143 bp, 13 predicted proteins | sample 811161 | NCBI WGS metagenome assembly MDTB01 (sample SAMN05326650, study PRJNA326480) | marine metagenome | isolation source: seawater | place: Mediterranean Sea | collected 2009 | reverse complement strand
GAGGAAGAACTATTAAAGGTATTACTGAAAGAACTAATACAAAAATTGATATAGAGGATGGCGGAATAGTCACTATTGCTTCCCATGACGGTGCTGCTGCTGAAGAAGCACAAAAGATAATAGAAGGATTAACTCGAAAAGTTCACGAAGGTGAGATTTTCTCTGGTGTAGTTACAAGAATAATACCAATTGGAGCTTTTGTAGAAATTCTTCCAGGCAAAGAAGGAATGGTACATATTTCTCAATTATCTGAAGCCAGAGTGGAGAGAGTAGAAGATGTTGTCAGGCAAGGCGATGATGTAACAGTTAGAGTAAGAGAAATAGATAGCAGAGGTAGGATTAATCTTACCTTGAGAGGAGTCGCACAGAATGGAGGCATGTCCTATCCTGAACCAACTCCTACTCCTGTGGCACCTCTTAATTAAAACTAAAGAGGATATATTTCGAAATTCTCAATAATTTTTTTTATTTCTAGACATATTTCCCAATGTCTATCAATGTTATTTGAGGCTACTATTATTCCCCCTTGCACGAAATTAGACTTTCCATATACTAGTTCTTGATTATCAAGATTTGTGATTACCCCACCAGAAGCTTTTAAAATAGCCTCTGGGGCAGCAAAATCCCAATCTTTTGGTGAACTTTTACCCGGCAAACTTAAACATATATAAATATCACTTTCACCTCTAATAATAGATGCAATTTTACAGCCAATACTTCCCATTTCAATTACTTCAGCAAAATGAATTTTTTGGATTAAGTTTTTTAAAGTTTCATTTCTATGATTTTTACTTGTTACTAAAACCATTTCTTGCAGACTTTTATTTTTAAATAAAGCAGGTGATATCTTTGATCCATTTCTTTTCTCGCACCATAGCTTTTGTCCATCAGCAATCCATAATTCATCCTTTTCAGGTATTAAAACAATTCCTATATATGGTTTTTGTTTATAATTCAATGCGATATGTACGGCATAATTACTTGTCCCTTGAATAAAATCCTTTGTTCCATCCAGAGGATCAATCACCCAAACCCATTCTGTATTCGTTTCAGAATTATCAGAATTTAACTTTACGTTTTCTTCACTTAATATTTTCCAGTTAACATCCTTATATTTTTCATTAATTCGTTCAATTATTATCTCATTAACTTTTAAATCTGCTAATGTTACCGGGTCATCAATGTTATCATTTTTTAGAATATTGATTTTATTGTTTGAATCTTTTATTATTTGAGCATAGTGAAGAAGAGCTTCAGAAGCTTCCCAACTTAAACTCCTTAAATCATTAATAAGACTTTTTATATCTACACCTGAGGGTAATGTAATCACTAAATGAATATTAAATCTTCATCCTCTCACAAAAGTCAAGAACCTGAAAGTAATGTTTTGTATGTTGTTGGTACTCCAATAGGAAATTTGAGTGATATTTCTTCTAGAGCATTAAATATTCTTAAGAATGTTTCATTTATTGCCTGTGAGGATACTAGACAAACTAAAAAAATAATGAGTAAATACGAATTTACTAATAATTTAATAAGTTTCAACAGACATAATTCTCTCAAAAAAACTCCAAGAATAATTAATGACCTTAACTCAGGAAAATCAGTAGCATTAGTTAGTGATGCAGGGATGCCAAGTATTTGCGATCCTGGAGAGGAACTTATCAAAAATGCAAGATCTAACGGAATAAGTATTATTTGTATCCCTGGACCCTGTGCTGCTATAACTGCTCTTGTATCAAGCGGTCTACCATGTTCAAAATTTACTTTTGAAGGATTTCTTCCCAAAAAAAAATCCGACAGAGAGAGATTGCTCTTAGAAATAAATAAAAATGAAAAAACTATAATTTTATTTGAATCTCCTCATCGTCTTAAAAAATCATTAAAAGAATTAAAAGAATATTTGGGAGGAGAAAGAGAAATTCGAGTCGCTAGAGAATTAACAAAAAAATTTGAGGAAATTATTGGTAATACCATTAACGAGGTCATCGACTATTTTGAAGTAAAAGAAGTATTGGGAGAAATAACGGTAGTGATAAAAGGTAAAAATATAAAGAATCAAAAGTTTGAGTTTGATAGATTTGCTTTAAAAAAAGAACTTAATGACTTAATTGAGGCAGGATTAACCTTATCGCAAGCTTCTAAATACTTAGCAAAAAAGAATAATCTGACAAAAAACTTGATTTATAATATGTATTAGAATCAGTTTAATTAGAATATAGAATGTTAATTTTTTTTAAAAATATATTTTACCCAGTTACAGTAAATTGTTTTTTGTTTTTAATCTTAATGATTGGGATCCAAAACAGTTCTAGCAAAAAAAAAGTTAATCTAATAATAAACGAAACCGTTGGATTACCAGTAGGTTTCATAGTAGGAGTAAGTTTCATTAGCGGATCTTTGACAGGAAGTATCCTTAAAACAAACTTACTAAACAAGAAAGATTAATTTACTTATAACGCTATTAATTTATCAGAACTCACAATTCTTGAAATCCCTCTATTCAATAAAATAGGAGCCACAATTTTAAAGACATCAGTATTTGGAACCTTAATTACTTTTTGTTCTTTATTACAAAACCTTTTGGCAATTTTTAAATCAAAATAAATTTCAATAGTCTTTCTATTTAATTCTTCCTGAGATAGAAACTGCCAATCTGGATAGTCTTTTAAATATTTTGTCTCTAATTCAATCTTTTTATCGACAATCATATAAACGATCTTTGGAAAATCTATCTCGGAAATAGGTACAGATGATAAATCTTTTTGAGTAACATTTTCAATTTCGTAATTTAAAGGGGTTATTTCAGTAAATGTAGTTAAAGGTAAAAATTCTTCCCCTAAGTTTTCAGTTGTATTGTTTTCATAGTGACCTTTTTTATCCAAAACATTTTTATCGTTAGAAGAATTATTTATTTCCTCAAAATCAATAGATTTATTAATTTTTTTATTTTTATTTGCTAATACTTTATATTTTTCATCACCAAGATTTTTCTTTAAATTTCTTGCAATTGTTAATTTTGTACAATCAAATTTTATAGATAATTCATCAATCGTAGTACCTTTGGTAAAACATTGAACCATAAAGTCTTTTTCTTTTTCTGTAAGCCTTTTAGCCAAAATTTAAAATGTATTATTTTTCATTCTATTAGATATCATAGGCAAACTATAATTTTTCGAAATTTTTCTTTAGCTAATAAATATCATAAAAAAATTATTATTATTGTTTGGGCCATATCTGTCAGATATAATAACTAAGTGCTTCCTTAGCTCAGCTGGATAGAGCAACTGCCTTCTAAGCAGTGGGCCGCAGGTTCGAATCCTGCAGGAAGCGTTTACTTAATTTAATTCTGAAAAATATTAATAATTATGATTGAAGTTTTTTTAAATTTGATTAATTTTTCAAACAACTTAAAACAAAGGGGCATATATATGTTTATTTATTTTCTTAAGATTATATATTTGTTTCAAAGAAGAGTTTAATGACTAATCTTGAGGAAGTAAAAAAACTTTTCAATCTAAAAAAGGATGTAGATTCAAGATTATTTAATATTGGTATATTTTTACTAGCCTCTGCGCCCTTTATCTCTTGTTTGTTTTTTTTATATCCTTTGTTTAAAGGACTTTTAATTTCTAAAAAATATATTATAAAAGACAGTATTTATAAAACTTTTATATTAATTTCAATTTTATTAATACTAATAAGCTTAAAGTCGACCTTTTTTAATAATAATGAAATTAGTACATGGACATCTTCCTTAAATTGGGCAGGAATAGTTAACTTCATTCCATTATTTATATGTTTTATAGGATTTGATTCTTATTTAAATGACGAAATAAAAAGATATACAGTTTCTAAATATTTTATAGCTGGTACAATTCCAGTCTTAATAAGTTGTATAGGCCAATTCTGGTTTAAATGGTACGGGCCTCTTGAAATATTGAATGGCTTAATAATTTGGTTCCAAAGACCTTTAACTTCAATAAATCAAAATGTCACAGGACTTTTTAGTAACCCAAATTATGCAGCCGCTTGGCTAACAATGATGTGGCCTTTAAGTATTACATTGTTAAAAGAAAAGTTGAAGATAAGAGAATATCTCAAGTCTAATATTATTTTTTTTATAATTATTTTTCTCACTTCATCAAGTCTCCTAACTAATTCTCGAATTCCATGGGTTGGGTTTGGAATTGTAATTCCTTTTTTGTTTGGGAAGAAATCTCTTAAGTGGTACATCCCAACTTTGTTTTTTCTTATTTTGTTTCTAATATCTTCTGATTTAACATTTATACCTACAGAAATAAGAGATATCTCTCAATCATTAATTCCCTCTCACGTTCAATATAAAATTAGAGAGATAACTTTTAATTTAGATTCATTTCCTAGGTTAGGTATATGGAGAAGTGCGATTGATTTTATTTTGCAAAAACCTCTTTTTGGTTGGGGTGCAAACTCTTTCCCATATTTATACAGACTTAAAACTGGTTTTTGGAACGATCATTCACATAACCTCTTCTTAGAATTGTCTATCAGTTATGGGCTTATAATTTCAATTACTTTTTTTACTATAATTTCTAATATTCTAATAAAAAGTTTTAGATCTATTTTCATAATCAAAAAAAAATCTTTTTTTATTGATCAAGGATGGTGGGCAGCAGGTTTAATTTTTTTTGTTATACATTTTTTTTGATGTATTAATCTTTGACATAAGGATAAATTTAGCAATATGGATAATTCTTGTTGGCCTTAAAAATACATTTAAAAATAACTCTAAAATGTTTCAGAATCAATAAATTATCCGCAAATTACTAAGAATTATTCATCTACAAATTTAGTTTAAATAAATATACTAATATTAAAATAATTTTAAATAAAGATTAGCCCTATTATGCAAGCTAAAGAGTTAAGAAAAGGAATAATTCTTGCAGGAGGAACAGGATCTAGATTAGCACCCCTAACAAAGGCCATAAGTAAACAATTAATGCCTATATATGATAAGCCGATGATTTATTATCCCTTGTCAACACTTTTGTTAGCTGAGATTAAAGATATTTTAGTAATATGCACTCCGTTTTTTTTAGATTCATATAAAAATCTTCTTCAAGATGGGAGTCAATGGGGAATTAAAATTTCCTACCAAACTCAGGAGAAACCTGCAGGGATAGCCGAAGCATTTATATTAGGTGAGCAATTCTTAAATGGATCTCCAGTTTGTTTGATATTAGGAGACAATCTTTTCTATGGAGATGATCTATCTCTAAAACTGAAAGCTGCAAATAAATCTGAAGGAGTTAGTACATTGTTTGCTTATCAAGTAAATGATCCTTCAAGATATGGAATTGTTGAATTTAATAAAAAATACAAAGTTATAAGCGTCGAAGAGAAACCATTAAAACCTGCTAGTAACTATGCAATAACTGGTATTTATTTTTATGAAAATTCTGTTGTAGAAATAGCAAAAAAATTAGAGCCCTCAAAAAGAGGGGAGCTAGAAATTACAGATATCAATAAAATATTACTTTCAAAAAATGAATTAAATGTAAAACTACTTAAGAGAGGGATGGCTTGGTTAGATACCGGAACCTTTGAATCCCTTCATGATGCTGGAACATTTATCAAAACAATTGAAAATAGACAGGGTCTTAAAATTGGCTGCCCTGAAGAAATTGCATATAAACTTGAATATATTTCTAAATCTCAACTCAAAAGTCTTGCAAATGAATACAATCAAAGTGATTATGGGAATTACTTATTTAAATTAATTAATTAATATTATTTATAATAAATAATTAAAATGAGAATTTTGAAATGTAATCATAATAATAATGGTTTTTTTGAAGGCCCCTTAATACTTCAACCAGAAATTTATAAAGATAAAAGAGGATATTTCTTTGAGAGTTGGAATATGAAAAACTTTAATAAAGTTTTGAAAAGACCAGTCAAATTTGTTCAGGATAATCAATCTACATCAAAGAAAGGGGTATTGAGAGGCATGCATTATCAGACATCACCTGCAGCTCAAGGTAAATTAGTTAGTTGTAGTAATGGATCAGTTTTTGATGTAATAATTGATTTAAGAACAAATTCAAAAACATTTTCTTTTTGGGCGGGAATTGAATTGAAAGCTTGCAGTTTTAATCAATTGTGGATACCACCTGGATTTGCTCATGGATTCCTTTCTTTAGAAATGAATACAGTTTTTCAGTATAAGGTAACAAATTATTACTCTAAAAATAATGAAAGATCTTTAATTTGGAATGATTCAATAATTGGAGTAAATTGGCCCAAAATTGACTCTGATTTGTTGATCTCAGAGAAAGATTCAAAAGCCCTTTCCTTTGAGGAATTAAAGTTAATTGAAGATTTTTTTGAATGAAAATATTAATTACAGGAGGGACTGGACAACTAGGTAAAGAATTAATAAAATCCAAGCCCATAAATGTTGATTTAATAGCTCCAGAAAGATCTCAACTAAATCTGGAAAATCAAGTCAGTTGTGAAGAAATTGTCCGTTCAGAGAAACCTGATTGGATTATAAATTGTGGAGCTTATACTAACGTAGATAAAGCTGAAATTGAAAAAGAAATTGCATTCAAGATAAACTATAAAGCCACAGAAACTCTATCCAAAGAAATTTCAAAAACCGGGGGGAATTTTCTTCAAATAAGTACCGACTATGTATTTGATGGTAAAAAAAACATCCCCTATCAAATTTCTGATCGGAAAAACCCACTAAATATTTATGGAGAATCAAAATCTTTAGCAGAAGATTCTGTTAAAAAATTTTTAAACAAAAATTATAAATATTTAATCTTAAGGACGAGTTGGGTAATGAGCCCAGAGGGGAAGAATTTTATAATTACTATTCTTAATTTATTACAAAAGAAAAGCTCTATTAAAGTAATTGATGATCAATGGGGATCTATGACTTCTACAAAATATCTGGCAAATACTTGTTGGGATTTAATTAATTTAAAGGAAAATTATAACTTAGAAGGTAAAAAATTCCCCCCAGTGCATCATTGGTGTGATGAAGGTATTTTAAGTTGGTATGAAATTGCAACTGCCATTTGCGAAATAAGTAAGGATATTGGCATTATTAAGAATCCAGCAAGAATAGAATCTATAAAAAGTAAAGATTATAAATTAGCTGCAATGAGGCCAAAATATTCTGTGCTAAACTGCAATGAAACGGAAAAGGTACTAAATACAAAAAGAGTAAACTGGAGAAATTCACTTTTAGAGATTCTTCAATCGATAGCAGAAAACAAAGCTCAATTATTTAAAGATTAAAGGATGAAAAAATATAAAAACATTTTAGTTACTGGAGGAGCTGGTTTTATAGGTAGCGCCTTAATTAGAAATCTTCTTAAAAATTATGATTGTAAAATTTTAAATATTGATAAGTTTAGCTATGCGAGTGATCTATCTAGCATTGATGCAATTGAATCATCTGTAAAGAGGCACAAACATAAAAAAATAAATCTTACCAGTAAATATTATTTGCAAAAGGTTATCAACGAATTCGAGCCTAACCTAATAGTTCATTGTGCAGCTGAAAGTCATGTAGATAGATCAATTAATGATCCATCAAATTTTATTGAAAGTAATATTGTTGGCACCTTTAATTTAATTGAATGTGCAAGAAATTATTGGCAAGCACAAAATTCAATGGATAGAAAGGATTTTAGGTTTCACCATATAAGTACAGATGAAGTTTTTGGCTCGCTTGAAAAGAATAAACATTTTAATGAATTATCACGATATTCTCCAAGAAGTCCTTATTCCGCAACCAAAGCATCTAGTGATCATATTGTAAATAGTTGGTTTCATACATTTGGCTTTCCAACTGTAATCACAAACTGTAGTAATAATTATGGACCATATCAATTTCCCGAGAAACTTATTCCTTTAGTTATATTAAAAGCATTAAATGAAGAACAAATCCCAATATATGGTGACGGTAATAACGAGAGAGATTGGTTATTTGTTGATGACCATATAAGCGCAATAATAAGGACATTGGAATGTTCTAAAATTGGAGAGACATACTGTATTGGAAGCAATTCTACAAAAACAAATTTAGAGGTCGTAGAATCTATTTGCGAAATTCTAGACAGAATAAGGCCACTTAATGCATCCTATAAAAGTCTCATATCATTTGTAAAAGACCGACCAGGTCACGATAAAAGATATTCAATTAATAATCATAAGATCTCAACCGAATTAAATTGGAAACCTAAATATACATTTGAGGAAGGCTTGGCAAAAACAGTTAATTGGTATATGAATAACTTAGATTGGTGCAAAAATATCTTAAAAAGATCTGGATATATTGGAGAGAGACTTGGACTTTAGTAAAGAAATTAAAAAAGCACATAAATATTTTGGTATAAGTCTACCTCTTTGGATGGAGAGTAGAAAAACACTATTTTTATTTTCTTTATTAGATTTCCTATTAATATATAAGATTCTAAATGATTTATATTTAAATTATGATGGCGAAATTAATTTAATTAGAATTTTTTGTTTTATATCTATATGGAGTTTTCTTAGCTACTTAAATGGAAGGTATAGCTACTTCAAAGAAATCCCCAAAAAAGGAAATAAACTTTATAAATTATTAACTAATAGTATTTTAGTAGCTTTATTAACTTACGGGCTAGATAAAGCTTTAATTATATTTTTTAGTGGTTGGAATGCTTTAGGTCGAAATAATATGATTAAAATCCTTATTTTAAGTTATTTAATACAATCACTAAAGTTTTTAATAAATAACTCATTAATGATCAAGGACTATATATTTCTAGTCGGTAGTGAAAATAAAATTAAAAATTTCAACAAATACTGCGATTATCATTTGAAAAATAAAAAAATAATAGTCAAGAATTTTTCAAAAATAGATAATTATTTAAATAATTTCAAAACTATAATTTTACTTGATAATAATTATGATGATTTTTTTGTTGAATTTTCCTATTTAATGTCGGATAAATCTGAAATCATTACAGCATCAAAATGGTGCGAAAAGAATATACAAAGGATCCCAACTGAGTATATAAGTGAAAAAGATTTGGATATAAATAATCTTATAAATCCTTCTCAAAACTTTAATTGGAGATTAAAAAGATTTGGAGACATTTTAATTAGCCTAATACTATTAATTATTAGTTCCCCGTTAATAATTTTTTTTGCAATTTTAATAAAAATAGAAGATAAAGGTCCAATATTTTATTCTCAAGAGAGGACTGGACTTTATGGAAAAATTTTTAAAATAGTTAAACTTAGATCTATGAAAATCAATTCAGAAAAAGAAGGCCCAGTTTGGGCAAAAATAAAAGATCCACGAATAACTAATGTAGGAAAATTACTTAGAAGATCAAGAATAGATGAGCTTCCTCAGTTATGGTCTGTTATAAAAGGAGAGATGAGCCTTATAGGACCAAGGCCAGAAAGGCCTGAAATTGAAGAGTTATTAGTAAAAGAAATCCCATTTTATAATTATAGAAATACCATTAGACCAGGATTAAGTGGATGGGCACAAGTAAACTATAGATATGGATCTTCAATTCAAGATTCAAAAAGGAAATTTAGTTATGAGGTATTTTATTTAAGGAACTATTCTTTTTTATTAGATTTTTTAATATTTTTTAAAACCCTAAAATTAGTTATAAAAATGGAAGGTTCTAACCCAAAATAAGATGATTATAGATTCTTTTTTATTTTTTCAAGAGTTAGATCTACTTGAAATAAGATTAAAATACCTGTATCCACATATAGATAAATTTATAATAGTTGAAGCTTGCCAATCTTTTAATGGTTTAAAAAAAAATTATAATTTCGAGAAAAATATAAAGAGATATGAAAAGTTCCTAGATAAGATTATTTACTATAAAATAACTGATTTTCACAATACCCCAGAAGAACTTTTTCAATACCTTGGGGAAGAAAATAATAAAGCTTTAATTTTTAGTTTATTAAAAAAGCATAACCACTATAATAAAAAACTTATTTGGTGGGTCCTAGATTCATACCATAGAGAATGCATTCATTTGGCTTTAGAAAAATTTTGCAGATTGGATGATTACATAATAATTTCTGATTTAGATGAAATTCCTTCTTTAGGAATAATTAATAAAATTAAAAATAAAGAAATAAATAATTTCCCAATAGTATGTAAACAATATGAATTTAAATATTATCTCAATAGTCTAAATAAAGATAATTGGCTTGGTTCAATTGCATCTCCTTACTCACTTATAAAAAATAGATCTTTAAATTTATTAAGAATTAAAGCAAAAGAACTCCATATTGCTGAATATGGAGGTTATCATTTTACTTCTGTTGGAGGAGTGAATTCACTTAAGCAGAAAATAGAGAATTGGAGCCACCAAGAGTTTAATATAAAAATAGTTAAAGAGAACCTTATGAAAAATCTCTCAACAGGTAATGATGTATTTTATAGGTTTAACGAAACAAAAAATAAAATAGTAAAAATGGAATCTTCAAAGATTCATGATAAAGTAATTAAAAAGATTATTTTAGATTATAAAAAGCTAATAATACTGAATGAAAAAAAAGAAAATTTTATAGATAAATTAATTTATAAATATAATCAATTTCTCGTTTATGCAATTCATATAAAGAATGACCCTAAAAAAGTCACAAGAAAATTATCATCTGTTAGGAAGATTTTGTTTAATAAGATATCTAACCTATAAAAAATTAGGCTTACCTATTATTAAATTGCAGAAGTAAATCATGAAAAAATTTATATCTAATTTTTCAAAACAGAAAAGATATCAAATTAATTCTATTTTTGATAATAAGTTAACAGTAAATACTTTATCTCTTTCATTTATTTATGCATTAAATTTTCTTATAAGTCTCTTAACTCTCCCATATTTAATAAAAAATTACGGGACATCAAATTGGGGGGATATAGTTTTTCATCAAATAATACTTAACTATTTAATTTGGTTAATAGACTGGTCTTTTAATCTTTATAGTGCAAAATTCATATCTATAAATTCTGATAATTATAATGAACTTAAAAGGATATTTAATGAAACTAAAACAGCACAATTAATTCTTTTAATATTTTCATTATTGATAAGTTCAATTATTTTATTAATTTTAGGTAGCAGTATATTACTCTTGATATCATTTAGCATTATCTTAATAGGAAGTTATCTACATTCTTTCTGGTATTTGAACGGTTTAGAAAGAATTTATGAAACGGCAATTATTCAGTTATTAAATAAATTTCTTTTCGCATTTTTTATACTTTTTCTTATTAATAAAAATTCTACTATAGAAACTTATTTTTTATACTATGGAATATCTACTATAGCTACAGGTATATTTTGTCAATTAAGACTATCTTATAAATATAATAATGCTTTAATAATAGTAGGCTTTAAAAAAGGTTTTGATACTCTAAAAAAAAGCTCTAAATTATTTACATCATCAATCGTCAGTTCCTTAATTAATTCTTCTATCCCTTTACTAATAAGCTTTTTACTTGGCAATAATCAATTAGGAATCTATAATGTTGCTGACAGAATAAAATCAATATCATCACAACTGGTCCATCCTATTAGTCATTCTATATTCCCAAAAATGGCTAAAGAATATAGTAAAGACAAGGCTTCAGGGAATAAATACCTTAAATTAATTTTAATTGTTTTAACTTCAATTACTTTGATAAGTTACCTGCTAATAAACTTATATATTAATGCAATAATTTCTTACTTCTCAAATGAGAATATTATATTAATAAGTGGCGTGTTAAGAATTCTTCTATTCTCATTTATAATTAATGTTCTTGAAGAAATTATGGTTAACCAATATATGATCCCCAACAGCATGTACAGCTCTATTAACAAAGTAAAATTTTTAATACTTTCTATTTCAATCTTTACTTGCATACCTTTGATACAAAACTACGATATTAAAGGTGCGGCATTAGCTAATGTTATAGCTGAATTTTCTGGGTTAATATATCTAATATCAATTTATAACAAAACAAAAAAGATAAGTTTCAAGAAGCCATCATTCTAATTAATGCTTATTCTTAGATTTAAAAAAGGACAAGGTCTTGGGAATCAACTTTGGAATTACGTAGTAATTAGGAGTATTTCTGATTTACATAATTATAAATTCAAAATATTAAATTTCAGCAATTTCAAAGGTAAGAATTTTCTAGATTTGCAAAGAGAAAATACTAATGAAGTTTTTGACGAAAGCTTATTTAATTTATACAAAGAGAAATTAGTATTTGACAATGAACTAAAGTGTTTTGTTAATTTATTTGATAGAAATGTTTTAGAGATAAAAGATAATACAATACTTGATGGAACTCTTCAGTCAGAGGAATATCTTAAGCCTCGAATCGATATTATTAACAACTATATAAATTTTAAAGCTTATAAAAAAAATAATAAAATATCTTCAGATACTTGTATTCTTAATTTGAGAGGGGGAGAGTATAAATTACATAGGGACCTTATTTTACCTAAAAGCTATTGGATAAATGCGATAAAGAATATGAAAACTTTTAATGCTAATCTCATTTTTAAAATTGTAACCGATGATTATAATTATGCCGCACATCTTTTACCACAATATGAAATCATCAAAGGAGATTTAAAAGATGATTTCCTTAATTTATATGCAGCAAAATATGTTATTTTGTCAAATTCATCCTTCGGTTACTTTCCTGTTAAATTAGGTCAAAATCCTAGTCTTGTAATCGCTCCAAACCAATGGGCAAGATTTGGGAATAATTACAATAGATGGGCATCACCATCAAACTTTTATAAAGATTGGTTATGGCAAAATAGCAAAGGCGAGTTAATTAAGGAATCAGAAATTGAGTTATCTATCTTAGAATCAAAAAAGATTTATGCTTCATATAGTGTCTACACATCAGAGGAAAGTTTTAAAAGTTTTTCATTTAAAAATCTCATACCTTTAAAAATAAAAAGAATTTTAAAAAAGATTTTTTCTAGGATTTTCCCTCTACTTATAGGCTAATCAAAACAACAAACATAATAAAATGGCAGGTTTAAACAAAAAAAATTCAAGATTGATTAAGATCATTAACGAAAATGATCTTTGTATTTCTAATAATCCTAAAGG
>MDTB01133525.1_pt1 | contig 13143 bp, 8 predicted proteins | sample 811161 | NCBI WGS metagenome assembly MDTB01 (sample SAMN05326650, study PRJNA326480) | marine metagenome | isolation source: seawater | place: Mediterranean Sea | collected 2009 | reverse complement strand
ATCAGTTTATAAATTCACTATCATCAAATGCACAAACTCAAATTACAGCTTTAGACACAGCTAAATTAAATTTAGCAGGTGGCACACTAACAGGAAATTTAACACTAGCTGACAATGTACATGCTTACTTTGGTGCTGGACAAGATATTGATATCTTATCTGACGGAACTATTGGTTATATAAAAGCCAACGATCTTAGACTGCAGTCATCTACTGGTGAAAATTATGTGACCGCTGCGGTTAACGGTGCAGCTAATCTTTGGTATGACAACGCTAATAAATTACAAACAACTTCAGGTGGAGCAAACGTTACTGGTACATTAGTTGCTACTACTTTTTCTGGATCAGGTGCAAGTTTAACAAGTTTACCTGCTGGCAATCTAACAGGCACAGTTGCAGATGCACGAATATCAACTTTAACTGCAAGTAAACTAACAGGAGCTTTACCTGCAATTGATGGATCAAACTTAACAGGAATTGATATAGCTCCTAGCACTGCAACATCTGTAGGAGCCTTAAAGTATTTTGCTATTTATTATAAAGGATCTGGTGGTGCTTCAACTAGCATTACTATAGGTGTTGGAACAGAAATTACTCCATCTAGTTATGAATCAAGTAATATGTATGTAACCAGTACTGGTCTTGAATATAAGAGATCTCAAGGTACTGTAGGTGCTCTTGATGTAGGCTCACTTGGTTATATAATGCCAGGATTTGCTGCTAACTTTGCTCATATTACTGGTAAAACTAGAGCAACTGAAACAGGAACTTGGAGATGTATATCACAAGCTACTTATAATTACTATAACACTACAGGACAAAATGGTTCGACCTATGGTGTTTCTGGTGGCGGATTATTTCAAAGGATATCATAATGACTTTAATCAAAGCTCAGTTTGCTCCGGGAATAGACAAGCAAACTTCTACTTATGGTGCAGAAGGTAAATGGGTTGATTCTAAAAATGTAAGATTTAGAACAGGACTACCGGAAAAAATTGGTGGTTGGGAAAAAGTTGTCAATAAAAATATTGCAGGTGTGGTTAGAGGAATTAAAGCATGGGTGTCAAACTCAGGTGTACGTTACGTAGCTTTAGGAACAGATAGAAAATTATATGTTTACTCTGAAGGTGTTTTTTCAGACATAACTCCTTTGCGTAGAATTAACATAGCTCTAACAAACCCTTTTACAACTACTTCTGGTTCTTCAACAGTTACAGTTGCAGATAGTAGTCATGGTTTTGCGGTTGGTGATTTTGTAATATTTAAAAACTTTTCAGCTGTCGGTGGTCTTGACATGAACAATGAGTTTGAGATTAAATCTCTTGTTAATACTAATTCGTTTACAGTTCAGCACACATCAAACGCCAGTAGTTCTGTTTCAGGTGGAGGAGGTTCGGGAAACTTAGATGCCTTGATTACCGTAGGAACAGCTGTATCTACATTTGGTTTTGGTTGGGGCGTTGGTGCTTGGAACTCTAGTACATGGAACACTCCACGTTCTACTTCAACGATTGCACTAGAAGCAAGTTATTGGTCACTGGATACTTTTGGTGAAGATCTGTTGGCTATACGTAACAATGATAAGTTGTATCGTTGGGATTTATCAGCGGGCACCGGAACGCGGGCCGCGGCTATTGCGGGAGCACCAGAAACAAATAGATTGTGTTTAGTGTCTTCGCCTGACAGACATATATTTTTATTTGGAACAGAAGTAACTATTGGAAGCAGTACATCACAAGATGATTTATTTTTAAGATTTTCTTCACAAGAAGATTTTAATACATGGGCTCCCTTAACGGGCAATAGTGCTGGTACTTTTAGAATACAAGATGGTTCTAAAATTGTTGCTGCTGTTAGATCCAGGGGATCTATTCTAGTGTGGACAGATACAGCACTACACGCATTAAATAATATTGGTCCACCTTTTATTTTTGGTCTTAACCAAGTTGGTGCAAACTGTGGAGCAGTGTCACCTAATTCAGTAGTAGATGTAAATGGTGTGACTTTTTGGATGAGTCAAACAGCTTTCTATATGTTTGATGGTGCGATTAAAAAACTACCTTGTACTGTTCAAGATTTTGTATTTGATGATATTGATAGCGTTTCACAAGGACAAGTATCAACTGCAGTCAATACTGATTTTAATGAAGTAACTTGGTTTTACCCTACTGATGGTTCTAATGTTTTAAATAAATCAGTTACATTTAATTATTTAGAAAATGTTTGGTACACTAATGATGGTTTTTCAAGAACTGCTTGGATTGATCGTGGTGTTTACGGAGCACCTTATGCTCCTAAATATAATCCAACAACCTTACCTGACAATGAAGTTATTATGGGTGTTACTGCTGGGTCTAGTATACTTTATGCTCATGAAGCAGGATTTAATGATGACGGTGCAGCGATGCCATGTGAAATAACTAGTGGTGACTTTGATATACAAGAGGGTGACGAAGTATTTTTATGCAATAGAGTTTTACCTGATTTTAAAAATCTTACAGGTAATGCAGATGTTAGAATACGTTTTGCTAATTACCCTGCAAGTACAAACACCAGAGATTTTACATCAACAATAACAAGCACGACTAAATTCTTTTCTGTAAGAGGCAGAGGACGACAAGCAAATCTTAAAATTAGTTCAGACGCAGTTAATGATAATTGGAGATTTGGAACTGTACGAATGGATATTAAACCGGATGGAAGAAGATAATGGCTAGAATTAACATTACAAGATTACCGTTGCCACAAGATAAGTTTGATAGACAACAGCAGGATATTTTGATACGAGAGTTAGAGAACATTATACAGCAGTTAAACTTTACCTATCAACAAGATTTACGCGAAGAGTTAACAGCAAGGACTTGGTTTTTAAAATGAGTGATGTATATAAAAATAGAAGTTTAACTTTAGCTAATACAAACCAAACAACTGTCTATACAGTTCCAACTGCTAATGCTACTACAGTCCCGCCACAAAAACCGGTACAGGCATTAGTAAAATCTATTCGTGTATGTAATGACTCTGGAGGAGCTGTTACGATAACAGTAGTCAATACAGACGCTAGTGTTGGTGGGGATGTTAAAATTACAAATCTTTTATCTATTGCGTCAAATACTGCTGTAGAAATATTAGAACAGACTTTAGTACTGGAAGATAGCGACATTATTAAAGCTACGGCAAGCTCAGGCGGGGCACTAGATATAATTGTTTCAGTATTGGAGATAACATAATGAAAAAAATACAAGACGCTAAAATCATAGGACATCAAGAAATAGAGGGTAAAAAAGTACCTGTTCTACAACCTGAAGTTCATCAACGAATATATTGCAAAAACTGTGGAAATGAGGTAGATTCTGAGGAACAGGCAACAGGCACCTGCTCAAACTGTGGCCAACCATGGTCAGTTCACAAAGCCAAAGATATTCGTGTAAAAGTAATTCAGATACCAATAGGTTCTGGAACCGGAGAATAAATGGGCATACTAGATAAATTAACAAAAGTACTTAGAAAAGTAACACCTAAAGAAATAGCACCAGCTCTTCCTTTTTTAGCTACCCTAGTTCCAGGATTAGGTTTAGCTGGAACCGGCGTGTTTGGGCAATATGTTTTACCACAATTATTAACAGCAGCAGGTTCGGCTCGAGAATCGGGAGACATAAGTTTAATGAACCAGTTAATGACACTTGGTGCAAGTTACGCAGCAGGTCCTGGAGGATCAAAAGCTAGTGAACTTCAAGACGCTTTTGCTAAAAAAGCTCCTCAGACTGAAATGCTTAATGCGTCTAGAAGTGCTAGAGGAGCATCGTCTTTAGGACAAGTATCAAAGCCAACTTTAGCGGCTAGTAATCCAGCTGCTTACGCTAGATCAAAGCCAGATTTATTTAAACAGTTTAAATTAGATAACCCAAATATTAAAAATAGTCTTAAAGGAAACCTAAGAGAAAAATTTCTTCAAAACATGAATAAAGGTTTAACTGACCCATTTAGTTTAGAAGGTTTAATGACTTATGGTGGAATAGGTGGATCACAGACAGCGCGTAACTATGCTAGAAGAAAAGAAAATGAGTTTGAGCAAGAAGAAGAAGAAAGAATGGGTAAAATAGGTAGATACAGAGATGCTACTGCAGCGCTTAGTGATTATTTTTTAAACACAGATTATTCGTTAGAAGATATTTATGGTAAAGGTAATGTACCAGGTTTTTTAATGAATAAAGGCGGTAGAGTAGGATTAGCAGGTGGCGGTATGGATGATGGCCAAAGAAAATCAGGAGGCACTACCGGTACTAATAACAATAATAACAATAATGGTGGTAATAAAAATGATGATAGAGTAAGTCCAGGGCAATCAATGGCAATGGCAGGAAACGTCTCACTTGCAGGTATGTCACAAGCAGAAGCAAGTAGTGCAATAGGAATGGGACAAGATGGTGATACAAACAATACAACCCTACAGCCGTATACTCCATATGATTATGATCAAGAAGATTTAAATCTAAATGAATACACTCCAGGCCCTGAAATGGATCTTGGAGCGTTTATTAATAAGATTAACCCATTATCACAAACTTTTACTTATGGTGACGAAGATGAAGTTAGTTATGGATATAGTATTGATCCGTTTACAGGAGAAGTTGAAGTTAATGCTGGTATTGAATTTAACCAAGGTGGACGTGTAGGAATGAACATGGGCGGTGGTTTGGGCAGTATTCCACAAACACCAATGGTGCCACAAGGTATGCAATTAGACGGTAGAGGCGGAGGTTTTATACCAATGGGTGCACAAGAGAAAAAAGATGACGTGCCAGCAATGTTAGCCAAGAATGAATTTGTAATGACATCTGATGCAGTAAGAGCAGCAGGTGGAGGAAGTGTTGAAAAAGGTGCGCAAAGAATGTATGACTTAATGAATAAATTGGAGGCACAAGTTTAATGGCAACCTATGAAGAAATATTAGCCGAGATACAAAAGTCAAGAGCTGAACTAGATTCTGATTCTATAAAAATTCAAGAACAGTCTCCTGCATATGAGGCTTTAGTAGGTGCATACGCACCTGAGTTAGCTAAACTTGGTACAACAGCTATTCCTCAAAAAGGAGCTTTATTACCAGAAGTAGCTGGACAAACAGACTTACAACGAGAAGCTTTGGAGATGCAAGCCAGACAAGCTGGTTTATTGGGCGACAAACAAAGCATGGTCTTCAATCCTAAGACAAACACCTTTGAGTTACCTCAAGGTGCTGCAGGTGTAGCTGGCTATCAACAATTCTTAGACAACGCAGCAGCGGCAGCGGCTGGTCAAAAATCTTTAATGTTCAATCCTGATGGGACTCTAGCGGACCCAAGAGGATCAACAGCTTTAACTAACGCACAAACAGCTTTTGATGCTCAGCAAGCAGCGGCAGCGGCTGGTCAAGGCGCAGGTGATTCATATTTAAAAGCAGCTGAAGGATACACAGGATCAGGTGCATATAAACAATTTATGTCTCCATATCAACAAGACGTTATCGATGCGACTATGGCCGACATGCAGCAAAAACTTGCTGAACAACAAACTCAACTTGGTGCAAGTGCAGGTAGTGCTTTTGGTGGTGGACGTTTTGGAGTAGCACAAGGACAGCTAGCTTCATCTGGAGCAATTGGTCAAGCATTAGCAGGAGCACAATTAAGACAACAAGGATTTAATACCGCACAACAATTAGCAGCACAAGCATATCAACAACAAATGGGTATGGGTTCGCAAGCAATGCAACAAGCTCAACAAAACGCGGGCCTATATGGAGCAGCTGGACAAGCACAAATGGGATTAGCTACAGGCCAACAGCAACAGTTGGCAGCACAGCTACAACAGTTAGCAGGTGTTGGACAACAACAGCAACAGTTGGCTACTTTACAGCCACAATTAGCAGCACAACAAATAGGTGCTATTGGTCAAATGGGTGCGCAACAACAAGCTCAAGCACAAACAATTCTAGACACTGCAAGAGCAGCAGCTAGACAAATTGCATACGAGCCACGTGAACGTTTAAGTTTTATGGGGCAACAATTAACAGGATTAAAAGGTGGTTATCCAGGAGCTGTTTACAGTTCTGCACCTGTTGCAGGAACAAGTCCTACCGCAGGTATCTTAGGATTATTAACAGGAGGCGTGGGCCTTGCAACGGGGATCGCGGGTATGATGAATCCTCAAACACCAACATTTAACTTTGGGAGCTCAGGAACTTAATATGCCACACACACTAAGAAGAAAAATGTTTAAACTAGGTGGAGATGTTAGTAAGTCTCACGGTGTTGGTTTAACATCGGGATTAAAATTTAATAAAGGTGGTAGTGTAGATTCAAGGCCTCCTGGTGTTATGATGGGCCCAGACGGTCAAATGCGCGAAGCACATAATCCATTTCTAATGGGGTTAGTTGGACCAGGTATAGCATTAGCTAGAAGTGGAGCTGGACTTTTATCGAAAGGATTAGGTAAACTATCGCCTAGTGGTTTAAACAAGTTTGGAAGCAAAGGCGGAATAGGAGACTTTGTTTCTGGAGGACGTTTATCTGCTTCTGAAGTATTAAAAAGGACAAGAGGAAAAGGTTACACTGACGCTGAAAAACTTAGATTGTTTGGAAAAATTGGTTTTGGTCCACAAGGTCGTTTATCTCAAGCTTTAAGAGGGTCTGGAATTATGTCAACTGCCGGTGTTGGAATTGGTGGAGCTACTGCTCTTGCAGATAGAGTTGGTTTAATGGAAGAGGGCAATGATGATTCTAGATTAGAAAGTTTGGCTAGAGACATTGGTAAACTTGGTCTTGATTATTCTTACCCAGGAATGGCTTTTGGGACATACCAGTACTTAATGGGCTCTAAAGATGACCCTAAAGATCCTAGTCTTACAAGACTTATTTCAGGAAAAGATGCTAACAAACCTATAGCAAAAGCTACACCTAAAGAACAAATAGATAGTGAGAAAGAAGCTATGGATAAAATGCAAACTGAGGCTAATAAAAAAGTAGAACAGTATTATCAAATGTTAGGTGGCGGAAGAAAAACTTCAATGATGGATGTAAGTAAAATGCTTTTAGCAGCAGCTCCTTTAGTTGCTGAAGGTGATTATGCTGGAGGTATGAAAGCAGCCGGAGATGTTGCTGTTGAAAATGTTGAAATGGATCAAAAAATAGGACAAGAAGCAGCTCTTATGACTATTAAAGAAATGCAACAAACAGACCTAATGAGAGAAGAAGGTATTAATAAACTTATAGCTGCTGGTGAAATAGATTCAGCTAAAGAAGGTAAACGTTTATTTAGTGCAGCAGAACAAACTGGCGGTATAGAAAATATGCCTCAAGACCTTCCTATGAAAGGCAATAAAGAAGACAATGATTTAATACAAGCCAACACAGTATACGTTGATTTAAAAAATTATTCTGGAAAACTATTTGTAGCCTATGATGGAAGTAAACAACCTTTCCCTACAAGTGACTATCAGGCTGCATTATCTATTGCGAAAGCTTAGGTCATGGCTATATCAACAGCAATAAAAGCAACAAGAATTTTAAAAAACCTTGGAAAAGGGTCTGATCAAACTGCAGCTGCAGTTGAAGCGGCGGCCGCGCTAAGAGCAAAACAATATATATTTGCAGAAAACAGTTTTGAACCAGCTTTTAAAAGTTTTAATGCTTTAGAAAATGGTTTTGATGATAAGACTGCAGCACTAATAATAAAAAGATTACAGAAAAAAGGTGTTGAGATTGATGATTATGTAACAGGTGTAGACTTATCTAGAGTATTAGGTCTGCCAGACAATGTGGTCAAAGATGCTATAAGAACAGTCAAAAAAGAAAGCCATAAAACTCCAGGTGCTTTTGCTAAATTAAAACAAAAAGAATTATCACAAATAAAAACAAATCAACTTTCTTTTGGAGAAGGTATAGGTTCAACTACATATAAACAACCTTTAACTTTTCATGCAGGCGATTTTGTAAATGCACTTCATAAAATATCTACTTTTAAAAAAACTAGAAGAGTTGCATCAAATAGAAGTGACTTAACTAAAACGCAATCAGACTGGCACAGACAAGGAGTACAATCTTTTTTTGAAAACTCAAATAACATGGCTAAGCTAGACGGTGTTGTTGCAGGAAACAGAAATAATTTTAATGCATCACACAAATCAGTGTTAGATGAAATTAAAAATTTTAACAATAAAACAAAAAGTGTAAACCAAGCTCAAGGCAATGCTGCCTATTCTCCAGACTATATAGAAGTTGATCATGTTAAAGGGTTGTCTCAAGGTTTTCAACAAATGGGCATACATAAAAAAGACTTTGGTGAATTTTTAATCGCAAATAATAAAGACATAACTAAACTTAAAGATAGGTTTGAATACAAAAAATTATTAAACGAATTTTTATTAGACAAGATAAAACTTAATAACAACGATTTTTTTAATTATAATAATCTTGTTGGTTTATTTGGAGTTAAGAATTTAACTCAACTTCCAAAAAGAATAAACGAAATTAAAAGTGGGGCAGTTACTAAAGGCAATATATTTGATAACCCTTTTGATTCGTTAAGTGGAAGAGCTGTAAGATTAAAAAACCATTCAGATGAATTAAATGATCTTTTATATATAAAAAATCAAAAAACAAGTAAGTCTCAAGTAAAACTGTTTGAAAACAATCAACAGTTATTAAAAGATAAGTATGGAACAAAAATGTATGATGACCGTAAACAGTTTTTTGGAGCCCTAAATTTTAGAATAAATAAGTTAACTAATCAAATAAATAATCACGAAGCTCGTATATTAGACCATGCTAAAAATGTTAAAAAACTTGAAGCAGAAGGTTACACAATGCCTAGTATGACAACAGAAAACATGCCAAGAGGTGTTTTAGCTAGAGAAGGTTTTGATGATGGTGGCACAGTTGGGCTTCCTAGTTTTGATGAGCTATTAAAAATTAATGAAGAAAAGTATGGATTAGTTGGTAAAGACTTAATTAATGAAGCTATAAAAGATTTCTTTAAATCAAGAAACAGAGCTGGTTTTGCAAAAGGTGGATCTATTAGAGGAGCAGAGTACGACGCTAGAGCAGACAATGAAGTCGGTATGTTTGAGTCATTGTTAGCGGGCATTGGTGCAGGTATTTTAGATATACCTAGAGGCGCATTTAGTCTTGGAGCAAGTCTCGTGGATCTTGGATTTGGAACTAACAACGCAGCTCAAATAGAAAAATGGTTTGATGATCTAACTACTTTAGATGAAAAAGCAGAGGCAACCACTGCAGGAAAAATTAGTAGGGTCATGACTAACTTAGGTATACCTGGAACATTTGCTTATAGAAGTGCGTCTGGCTTAGCAAAGAGTGCTATTCAAGCAAGAAAAGCTGGAACATATTGGAAGCCAACTAAAAACGCTGCAGGAGAATTAGAAAAAACATTAACTAATAAAGGACGTATGCTGTCAACACTTGGCGGGGTTGGAGGAGTAGCTGCTAGTGATGCTATTTTTGTAGGAGATGCTGAAAGAGTTGGAACTCTTGGTGATGCGTTTAACATAGGACCAACGCAACTTGTTGAGAACGACGCGAACATTGCAGCGCGGACCGTGATGAATAGAGTTAAGTTTGGTTTAGACTCAGCTATGTTAGGTGGCATTATCGGTGGAACGGGGACCGCGATTGCACAAGCAGTAAAAAGAAGTGACAAGTTAAATCGTAATAATGATTTTATAGATACAATTTTAGAATATACAACTCCACAAGGTAAAAAAACTAAAGAGTTTTTTGAAATGGAACGTGAGATGATTGGTTTAAGATCAGCTGACGTTAATAGAGCACAGGAACTGCACAGGCAGTTAGATAAAAATATAGATGCTTTGTATCCTTTTATGTCAAGAGTAACAGGTTTTGGCGTACAGAAACAAAGAGATGCTATGGTTAAAAAAATAAATGATGCTTTAGTTTCTAGTAAAGATGGGCCTAAGGTAACACCTATTGTAGAAGATGGCGTTACTGTTGGAGCAAACTTTACTCTTGGAGACATGAGTGAAAAAGCTTTACAAGAAGTTAAAAAACTAGGTTTAAAAGACCCTGATGAAGTTATTAGAATAATGCAACAGTCTAGAAAGATTATGGATAATTCTTTTACTGACATAGGAAGTAACATATTTAAATTTGGTAAAACAACTAAAGAAGCATCTGCAGATACATTAGAAAGATTTACAAAATTTAGACAAGCATTTGAAACTAAATCACTAGACTACATAAATGATACGTATCAAATATTTGGAAACAAAAACAGTGAAGCTCTTAAATCATTTAGACCTACAGAAGAAGCTTTAACAAATGCAAAAGAATTATTTAAACAACTGTCTTTAAAAAGAACAGGTAAAGCATTAACAGACGAAGAAGCAGCATTTGAAGTAGAACGTATTTTAGAATCAGCTAGAAAACAAAATAAATTTTTAACAGAAGGTGAAGCTGTTCCTTTAATTAAAGATGAAACTGGGTTTTTAAAAGACATAGCTGTTAAAGATTGGGGCAAAGAATATTTACCTCTTAATAAAGTTGCAGGTGAAGTATCAGAGGATGTTTTAGTTAAAGGACTAACACCAAGAAAAATTATAGATGATTTATTTGGCAAAGTAGAAGACCCAAGCGCAACAATATTGTCAAGTTTAAGTGACTTATCTTTAGTAAGACGTAAACATGAATTTTTTGGTGATTTGTTTGATACTATGAACGGAAAACAATTTTTTGCCGATAGAAGAGATGCAGCAAGAGTGTTTGGTGAAAACAATGTAGGTGAAAAATCTATACAAATGTTAGCAACAAATCCAGGTGGTAAACTAAATATAGAAGCAGTAAACCCATTAAATGGTTTGTACACTAGTAAAGGTATTCAAGAAGCTTTAGAGGGTGTTAATAAAGGTTGGTTTAGTTTTACTGAAGGCGACAACATGTTTTCTAGTTTATATAATAATTTTGTATTGTATCCAAAAGCAACATCACAATTAGCTAAAACAGTTTTATCTCCTATTACACACATGCGTAATTTAATTTCTGCAGCTGCCTTTTCTGCTGCAAATGGAATTATACCTTTAATGAATAAAGAAGCTTTAGACGAAGCAATGGGAGCATTTAGACAAGTTGGTTCTAGGGGCAGCGAAGCTTCAAATAGAAGATACCGAGAACTATTAAGACTTGGTGTAGTTAATAAAAACGCTAGGTTAGGTGACCTAGAGGACTTACTTGCCGATGTAGACTTCGGTTCAAAAGCGTCTCAGATTAGAGCTTTAAGATCATTTACAAAAGCTGGAGGTCGAGCAAAAGAATTTGCAACTGATGCATATACTGCTGAGGATGATTTTTGGAAAATATTTACATTTGCATCAGAGCGTTCTCGTATTGACAAAGCTTTGCAAAAAGCAGGTATTGATCGTTCTGCATTTGCAACATCAGCAGACAATGATTTAGGTAGGGCGTTCGGCAGTGTAGACGAATACCTAGACGAAGCAGCTGCAAACATTGTACGTAATAATGTACCTAATTATGATTATGTTTCTAAGTTTGTAAAAGATTTAAGAAGAGCACCTCTTGGTAACTTTGTATCTTTTCCTGCAGAAATTATTAGAACAAGTGTCAATATTTTAGGCAAAGGACTAAAAGAGTTTAACTATATTGACCCTATAACTAAAACAAGACCGTTCAGATCTATTGGCATGCAACGTATGGCTGGATTTGGTGCAACAGCAGTAGCAATACCATACGCAACTGTAGAAGCATTCAAAGCAGCTTACAACGTAAGCGGTCTAGAAATGGACGCGCTTAGAAGATTCGTACCTGATTGGTCTAAAAATTCTACATTGATACCAATTAAAGACGATAATGGAGATCTAAAATATATAGATTTTTCTCACGCTAATGCATACGACACAATGATTAGACCATTTAAAACTATTATGAATGCAGTGGCTGATGGCAGAACAGACAATGACACAATTATGGAAGATTTATTACAAGGTGTGGTTGAGTCTACTACTGAACTTGGTTCGCCGTTTATTAGTGAATCTATATGGACACAATCAATATCTGATGTTTTCTTAAGAGGCGGTCGTACTAAAGATGGTAGAAGATTGTATACAGAACAAACACCTTTTGGTGATCGTGTAGCTAAAGCTATATACCATATGGCAGAAGCACAACTTCCAGGATCAATTGCACAAGGTAATAGATTACTTAAATCAGTAAACAAAAACCCTGACAAGTATGGAAAGACTTACGATTTTTTAGATGAGCTTGGAGGTATTGCAGGATTAAGGGCAGTAGAAATTGATCCGGTAAATTCTATGAAATTTAAGATTGCTGATTTTAGAACTGGTATTAACAATGCTCGTCGTGAATTTACTTCACCATTACTTAGAGGTGGACCAGTTACACCAGAACAAATTGTAGATAGATACAAAATTGCTAATGAAGCTTTATATCAAGTACAAAAAAATATGTCACAAGATTATTATGCAGCTCAGATACTAGGAGCTAATGCTAGATCATTAAATAGTGAGTTTAAAGATAGAGTTTCTAACGCCCAGTTAAGATCTATTATTAGAGGTGATTTTAAACCTTTTATACCGTCCGATAATATAAGAAAAGCTTTTAGAGAAAATGCAGAAAAAATAGGTCAACCTGATCCATTTAGAGAAGCTAGAAGCACAATCAATAATATTGCTAGACAGTACAGTAAGCTTAAGTTATTTGGTGATTTCTTACCTGATGTAAATAATCCTTTTAAAGCATCAACTGTTGGACTACCTAATCTAGGCACAACACAAAACAGTTTACCTTCTCTTAATACTAATATAAATTCAATGACTGGGGGAAGTTCTAACTTAGGATTAAACCAAACTTTACAAAGAGGACAGACAGTATTCGGATCTAACGACCCTGTCTTTGGAGGCTAATTATGGAAATGGAACCACAAACCGAACGAGAACACATAATTTCAATACAAGGACACATAACCGGAGTGAAACGAGAACTAGATAATATAAAACAAGACGTGTCACACGTGCACAAGGACGTAGAAAAATTGGGCGGTAAGATAGACAAAATCTATTGGGTTGTTTTAACTACGGTGGGGGCCGTTGGTTTAATTGTT
>MDTB01127459.1_pt1 | contig 13144 bp, 10 predicted proteins | sample 811161 | NCBI WGS metagenome assembly MDTB01 (sample SAMN05326650, study PRJNA326480) | marine metagenome | isolation source: seawater | place: Mediterranean Sea | collected 2009 | reverse complement strand
AATGAATTATTTTCCATATGATTATATTTTTACACGAATATTGGGTAATGATAATATATTTAAAGGCTTATCTACATTTGAAGTAGAAATGTCAGAATTTGGTGTTATTTTAAAACATGCAACACCAAATAGTTTAATTCTGGGGGACGAATTATGCTCTGGTACGGAAATTGATTCTGCACTTGGACTATTTATTTCTGGTTTAGACTATTTACATAATATTGGTTGTAGTTTTATATTTGCAACCCATTATCATAAAATTGTACGCAAAGAAAGCATACAAAGGTTGAATAAATTATGCATGAAACATATGACGGTCCAATATAATAGGGAATTCAATAAATTAATATATGATAGAAAATTAAAAGAGGGATCCGGTGATAGTATATATGGTCTAGAAGTGTGTAAATCTTTAAATTTACCAGAAGCTTTTCTTAAAAAAGCCTATGATGAACGTAATAATGATATAGGAAAAGCAAGTGTTTTAGAACAATCTGTATCACGGTATAACACTAGTAAATTGAGGGGCAAATGTGAAATATGTAAATTAGAAATGGGAACAGAAATACATCATTTACAATATCAAAAAGATGGGAAAAATGGATATATAGAACAATTTGATGTAAATCATAAAGCAAATTTAATGACTATTTGTGAAGAGTGTCATAAAACTATTCATAAAAATAATTTAAAAATGATACGGACAAAAACAAGCAATGGATATGAATTCATAGAAAAATAATCATTGGATATATTATAATGGATGGAAGCATGAAATCTATATTAATGATATTTGGGGCTATTTTAGTAATATTAGTATTATTTGCATTATTTAGAAAAATAATGCTTTATTTACCAAATGGCATGCCACCCCCTAAAAAAAACGACAACAAACATTCTCATGATAAAAATGTAAAGGTCGTTGTAGTTGAAAAATTAAAACAATTATTTCAAAAAAATTGATTTAATCATTTATCATAATATATATTATAAATGATTATACCGGTAAAATGTTTCACATGCGGCAAAGTGATAGGGAACAAATATCAATATTATTTAGCGGAAATTAAGAAGCAAAAACTCCAAGCATCTAAAAATCCAGAAGATATAGTATATTTGACTGAAGAATATAGTGAAAAAACCATTGAGGGGGAAGTACTCGATCAGTTACATTTAACCAGACAATGTTGTAGGAGACATTTCTTAACTCACGTAGATATAATATAATATTTATATATATTATATGAGAAAATATAAGAAGAGTCATCGTAATAAATCAAGACGTAAAACTTACAAACGTAAAACATACAGGCGAAAAACATCTAAACGTAAATATAAACGCAGAAATAAACAAAAAGGGGGATTAAGTTGGCCATTTGGTCCAGAATTAAAAAATATGGGCATGTCTGTAGGTCATGGTACAAAGGGTTTTTTTAAACAATTTAATGCAGAACCACCGAGCGCACCCGCTAATCCTAAAAATATGAATGTAAACCCTTTGCCGTATAAAGGACAATATGCAAGACAAACATCGGCTCCGTATAACCTGCCAGATATCCCAAATTTTTGGAAAGTAAGTAACGCAGATACTAAACCAATTTAAATAAAATATTTATTTAGTGTATAATGCCTAAAAAGAAATCTGGCGCCCTTAAAAAAATTCCATTGAATATTAAAGAATTATGCACTCCGTCAATGATATATTTCTTAATATCTGTAATCGGATTTATAATAATCGTTATTCAAAATTTAGGAAATACAAATAGAATGTGCATTGGAAGCCATTCATGTAATGTAGGAAATACATTCATAGCTTTAGTAGTAAATGCTATATATATATTGTTTTGGACTTGGATATTAGATTTAATATGCAAAGCAGGATACAAAGAAATTTCGTGGTTTATATTATTGCTTCCAATCATACTTTTTTTTGTAATGTTTGGGGCATTAGTTGTAAAAGGTGGGATTTAAGAATAGAATTAATATATATATTTATAAAATATATATATGAATGAAGATAAAATATTATTTGATATAATAAAATCACATACAACATATGACAAACAATACTTAGTACGACATCATATTGATTCATGTAATTTATTTTATGATACGCAAATAAAACAAGTATTTATGGAAAAAAATCCTATACAAATTTCTAAAGATTTTTCAGAAAAACATAATGAATATAAATTAAAATGTGAATTGTATATTGGCGGCAAAGACGGAAGTAAAATATATTATGGAAAGCCTGTTATATATGATAAAGACAACCCTCATTTTATGTATCCAAATGAAGCACGTTTAAGAAATATGTCGTATGCTATTACAATACATTATGATGTAGAAGTAGATTTTTTTATGATTGATGATAGCGGAAATAAAACAACAAATACCATGATACTAGAAAAGATTCTGTTAGGAAGATTTCCAATTATGTTGCAATCTAAATTATGTATTTTAAACGGATTACACAACGATATTCGTTATTCCATGGGAGAATGCCGCAATGATAATGGAGGGTATTTTATAATAGATGGAAAAGAAAAAACAATTATTCCACAAGAACAATTCGGACACAATATGATGTATATTAGAGACAAAGTAAATGATAAATATACACATAGTTGTGATATTAAATCTGTATCTGAAAATTCATCAAAGCCTATTAGAACATTGTCTATTAAAATAGTGGCACCTACTCCGTCATTATCTAACGGACAAATAGTAGTAAATGTTCCTAATGTAAAAATGCCAGTTCCATTATTTATTTTAATGAGAGCACTTGGCATATCAAGCGACAAGGACATTATACGCCACATTGTTTTAGATTTAAAAACGGGACATAAATATTTAAAAGAATTAACTCCCAGTGTATATGATGGAAGTCGTATTTTTACACAAGCACTGGCTATTAAATTCATTGCTACATTAACAAAGGGTAAAACCGTACATCATGCGTATGAAATATTATGTGACTATTTATTACCACATATTGGTGAAATGAATTTCAAGGAAAAGGCATATTATATAGGGCACATGGTTTTAGAAATGTTAAAAGTAAAAACAAAAGAAACATCTGCAACAGATAGAGACAATTTTAAATATAAACGAGTTGAAACGTCTGGAGAATTAATGTATCAATTATTCAAAGAATATTATAAATTACAATATAAATCTATTTATCAAAAAATAGACAAAGAATATTATTATCACGAAGGTATTTATCAAAATAATTTTAAAAGTTTAATCGAGTCAAATCAAGTAGAATTTTTTAAAGATCGTATTGTTGAAACAGGATTTAAAAAAGGATTTAAAGGAAATTGGGGATCCAGCGCGCATACAAAACGATTGGGAGCCGTACAAGATTTAAATCGATTATCATTTAATTCAGCAGCATCACATCTTCGTAAATTAAATTTGGAAATAGATTCGAGTGCAAAGGTAGTAGGCCCAAGATTGTTACATGGTTCGCAAATAGGATTAATTGATCCGGTAGATACACCCGATGGTGGAAATGTTGGATTACATAAACATATGGCATTATTTACTAAAATAACTGTATCTTATCCAAGGAAGGTTATGTTAAATTGGATTGCCCGCAACATTGAAATATTAGAATTAACATCATTGGAAACTGAAAATATAGGAAAATTAACAAAATTATCCGTAAATGGATATTGGTGTGGAGTTTTAAAAGACCCAAATATATTGCAAGTTAAATTTTATACGTCACGAAGATTAGGATTAATACCTATATATACTAGTTTTTCATTCGATAAAATAGATAATCATGTTTACATATATACCGACGGGGGAAGATTATGTCGCCCAATATTATATGTTGACGATGTTACATCTGAATTGGCATATAAGAATGAAAAATTATCGAAAAAAATAGTAGAGAAAGATTTTAATTGGGAACAATGTGTTACTGGATTTATGAAAAAAAAAATAAAATATAGTTTAAATGACGCAAAATGTTATACATTGGATGAAATGTATAGTGTGTCCGACTTAAAAGCCATGGAAAATTATAAAAGTATTATTGAATATATGGATTCATCGGAAGCAGAAACGTCGTTAATATGTCCTTCAGTATATTATAAAAAACCTGGTGTCAAATATACACATATGGAAATTCACCCATCATTAATGTTTGGTGTAATGGGTAATCAAATTATTTTTCCAGAACATAACCCAAAACCACGTAATTGTTTTGGGTGCGGACAAGCAAAACAAGGTGCATCTATTTATCATAGTAATTTCAACAACCGAATTGATAAAATGGGATTAATTTTGAATTACGGTCAATTGCCTATTTTAAAAAGTCGATACTTGGAGTTGATAAACAATGAGCAACATCCATGTGGAGAAAATGTAATGGTGGCAATTATGTGCCATACATCATATAATGTGGAAGATGCAATATTAATCAACAAGGGTTCATTAGACCGCGGATTATTTCAAACAACGTATTACAACATGTATGAAACCAGAGAAGAGAGCTCATCTATTGGAAAAACAAGTGTAGATGCTCGAATTACAAACGTACAAAATAATACTACAAATAAGATAGGATTTTTAAAACCAGGAAAAGATTACGGACATTTGGATGAAAATGGTATAATTAGAGAAAATACGCAAATGAACGATAAAATTGCATTAATAGGAAAGATAGTTACAAATTTAAAATTCCCCGATATGAGTGAAGATGCATCTATTTTTCCAAAGAAGGGTCAATTAGGTTATGTAGATAAAACATACATATCTGACGACGAAGAAGGATTCCGTTTAGTTAAAATTCGTATAAGAGAATTACGAACCCCCGCAATTGGTGATAAATTTTCTAGTCGATGCGGTCAAAAAGGTACTATTGGATTAGTTATTCCAGAAGAAAATATGCCATATAATAAAGATGGTATAAAGCCAGATATTATAGTAAATCCTCATGCAATACCGAGTCGTATGACAATCGGACAATTAGTGGAAATGTTAATGGGCAAAGCGTCATTACATCACGGAGCATATAGTGATTGTACGGCATTTATGAATAAAGGTCCAAAACATCATATTTATGGTGATTTATTAACACGTAGTGGATTTCATTCTAGTGGAAATGAAGTATTATACAATGGAATGACTGGTGAGCAAATAGAAGCAAACGTGTTTTTTGGACCAACTTATTATATGAGATTGAAGCATATGGTAAAAGATAAAATAAATTATCGTGCGCGTGGTCCAAATACGCAATTGACACGCCAGCCCGTTCATGGTAGAGCAAATGACGGGGGATTGCGTATAGGCGAAATGGAACGTGACGTAATTATTGGACACGGTGCATCTAAATTTTTAAATGATTCATTAATGAATCGCGCGGACGATTTCAGTTTAGCCGTTTGTGATAAAACAGGAATGGTAGCAATATATAATGAAGATTTAAATTTATTTATGAGCCCATGCGCTGATGGACCTATACAATATAAAACAAATATAAGTGGAGAACAAAATATAATTCATGTTACCAAGTTTGGTAGATCATTTAGTGTTGTAAAAGTACCTTATGCATTTAAATTATTAATGCAGGAATTGACCTCTATGAACGTTCAGCTTCGTATTATAACCGAAAAAAATGTTTCTCAATTAGATAATATGTGTTATGGTAAATTTAAAAATATAAATATAAAACCTATTCCAAAACCAAAAATAAAAGTACCTATTGAGGATTCACCAGAAAAGCCCGAACCTAATGAAAATGAATTGCAAGAAATATATAGTGCTCCACTAGTACAGAGTAATGTAGAAGAGGAAGAAGAGGAAGAAAAAGATGATGCATGGGATTTACCCTTACCCCCAAATGTAATGCCATGGGTTAAAAAAGACTATGATGGCGACGAATCCTATGTATCTGTTATATTGGATGAAAATGGTTCACCTACTGATATATGGGTTGAAGAATATCCTCCTATACCAAATATATATCCTGCGGATTGGAAACATAGTGATGTTAATAAATATAATTTAGTAGAGAATAAGGTAATACAAGAATTAATAAATACTCCTTTACCAAATAACTGGAATATTGTTATAGAAAAATTAATGAATGCATCACCACCTACTACATATGAACCATCTCCTTCATCACCCCAATTAAGCGTGGCACAAATGATGACTCCGCCAGGTCAAGTATATCCATTAGACTTACCAAAACAAGAAGAAGCGCAACAACCACTATCAGTACAATCACCATTATATCAACCTTATTCGCCGGAAGGTTCACCACCATTTTCTCAACCTGTAATCATGCCCGCGCAATCATTGCCAGTAGCTACAGTACCACTTCAAGGCATAACTCCTTTAATACAAACACAACCTATGATACTTCACCCTCAGACACAAACGTCATCTAATTCTCCAGAATTTAGCGACCGGTTGAAAATGACAGATAAGGAAAAAGATGAAGCAGATTTAAGAAAAAACGATATCACGGAAGAAGATGAAACATCAGGGGAAAAAAAGGGAGGAACTATTAAATTTATGATAAAACCCCCATCACAAAAAAAACCTGGACTATTGTTTAATATTCCATCTGAAGATAAAACATCTGAAACTGAACCTGAAAAAAAAAAAGTATCATTTGATTCTTAAAAACTTGATATATATTTATAAATTTGAATATTTATAAAAATGTATTTATGCAATCATTCAGGGGCTGTTCCGCTTGTTATCAGAAAAAGAAAAGATAATCAATATATTATAAAAAAATCATTATCTAAGACCATGTTATTTAGAGTTAAACCAATACTTCCTTATAAAAATAATAAAAAAACTATAAATCCACGTACAAATCCAATGTATATTGCATTACATAACATATTATGTAAACTAATTATCGATGATAACGAGGAACTATGTGATATAGTTAAAACTATGCATAATCCATCGAAAAAGCTATTTTGGTCTGTTTCTTTGAAAAACGGGTTTATAAATTATAAAAATTCAATATATCGTAATATGGAAGATTATCATTTTATTCGTATGATCTATAAATCATTATTTAATGCTATAATAAAATTCAAAGTAATTCTTCATCGTATACGAATGAAAAAAATCAAACGTCGTTTATTCTTAATTGGAACACAACAATGTCAATCTATTTTGAAATGTATGCAATATAATATAAACAGTTTAATAAGAAAAAGAATTTATCAATATCTATAACTATACAGAATTTTTAAAAAGTTGATATAAAAAAAACATACTATGTAATAATATAATGGCAGCATCAAAAAAACTCATATCGAGTACCTTTATTGAAACAATTTATAAATCAAGACTTGTACTGATAGATTATTTGAAAAAAGAAAAATATGATTGTGAAGATTATGATGAATTTAGTATAAGTGAAATATCCGCAATGGTCGCAAATAATCAATTAGACTTACTATTATCTAATGAAACAAAAAAAATCTATGTCAAATATCATTTAGAAAAAACACTCCGCCCTTCTGTATTATATGATATTATTGATGAATTATATAATTCTGAAAATGTATTGACAAAAAATGATAATTTAATTATAATTATAAAAGATGAGCCAAATGATTCTTTGATAAAGACTTTAAAAACATTGTGGGACCAGGAACAAGTATTTATTGTAGTATTTAGTTTAAAACATTTACTAATAAATGTATTGGAGCATAGCTATGTTCCAAAACATATAAAATTAAATCATGATGAAAAGTTAGAATTATATAAAAAGTTTAATATTGAAGATGATTCACAAATGCCTCAGATTTCACGGTTTGACCCAGTTGCACGAGCTATTTTATTAAGACCTGAAGAAGTATGTAAAATTATAAGATATACAAATGCATCGTATATAACTGAATTTTATAGAATTTGCTCTTCATAAAAAATACTATGATTATATAATGGACTATACTAAATCGTTAAATGATATTATGAAGAAAAAAAACGAAGTTTTAAAAAAATATAGACAAGAATATGTAAATTATGGAATTAACAATGAAATAACTGAATTAAAAAAACAATTGATGTCTAGTTTAGGTAAATTAAATGGTTTAAATAATAACATTGTGGTGCTTAAAAAAAGTGTATTAAACCATTGTATGGAAAAAAATAACAAGATTGAAAAAATGTTACAAAAATCAAATAGAATTATGTTAGAAAATCATAAATTAGAAAGACAATTAAATGGGTTACAAAACAAAAGTGAAACGGCAGAAGGGTCACTTCAAGAAAGTCAATTTTTTTATAAAGAAGATTTAAGTAATGTAATAGGAAAAATAATATGTATAGGAATAATTATATATGCTTTAAGAAGATGATTTTATCTTTGGATATTATAATGGGAGATGTAATACCAAATCATAAGCATAAAAATTCATGTGAAGACAATATAAATGATAAAAATAAGACCCCGGCATTGTGTAAATTCGAATCATATTTAGAAGAAGGTAAAACAAAATTAGAATTACATAATAAAAAAATGAACGATTTAGTAAATGAATTGGAAATTCAAAATTATTCTTCAACATCAGGTGCTAATAATGTAAGCACTTCAAAGATAAATGATTTATATAATGAAATAGATTTGTATAAAAAAACATATTTTAAACCATTAACTAGAAAATATAATAATTTATATTCAAAAGTCAGACATAATTATAAACCAAAAAGTAAAAAGTATCAAGATGAAATAGATAAAAAATATAAAAAATTTTACAATAAATCGGTAATTTTGGATATTCATCAAAAACAATTGCAAGAATTAAAAAGACAATATGATAGTGCAGAAGCAACTTTGGCTTCAGCAAATCAGGATACTAATCGATTGATTTCTTTTTTATGGTTAATTTTAACAATTACAATAGTTATTTTTACTGTAAAAGCATTTATAAGTAAAAAGATAAACCCATTTATATGGATTTTAGCATTAATATTTATACATTCTGTATTATTTTCTGTTATAAAAAATTTATTTTAAATATATATGAAACAATATAATAAATATTTAAATGACAAAGATCCCACTTTTACAATAAAACAAAATAAGTATTCTAATAATGAACGAATAACTAGAATATTAGATTTACACAAAGAACTAAAACAAAATACAAATATATATGTAAAAGCTCATAAAAGATATGTTGATTTTGTAAATAAATATGTAAATATGAAAACAGAATTAGGTAATAATACAAATAAGTCAAGAACTTTAAATTCCGGAGGTTCGAGTATGCAAGGATATATGAGTTCAAATGGTTATTTTTTAAAGAACGATAGCGCATCTAATACAATGGCTACAGATTGTCCTACAAATAGTAGTATTTCATTGGGAAGTGTAAAACATATGAAACAAGACATGAATAAACCAAAAAAAAATACTTCCACAAAATCATTTATGATAGGAAGGTCTTCAAGAGGCCAACCTTGTGGTAAAGAAGGAAAAAATGTATATGTTAATTTACCAAGTTCAGTAAAAGATGAAGATGTAACTTATCATGATTGCTATTCAGATGTAGATACATCTAAATTATACAGACAAGATGACATGGGTATTCAAAATGGGTATACTACTTATGATGAATGTAAACAACGTATGGAAGATTTAGGCGCTTCTGTTTTTACATTATCAAAGTTTAATAATACAACTGGTACAGGCGTTTGTTCAATAGGAAACGATATAAATAGTGTTACTACTGGCGAAACAAAAATACATAAAAATAAATTCTTTTTTGGACCAGGATTTAATAGTGGTAATACAAGCGAACCAAAAAATCCTGATGCAAATGTAACTCTTTTAAAAAATGGTAAATTAATTATATGGGATTGTATAAATAATTCTTGTATAGATTCATCTAATAATGATTTAAAAAATGCTAGCATTCCGTGGGATAAATCATCTAATACATTAAAGAGTAATGTCGTTTGGAAATCTACAGACCATGGAGGAGAAATCAATGAAAAATGTCACGAATATTATGCAGGAAATATAAATGATATTAACGCTAATTGGGGTGCAAATTGTGTTGCTGAACCGAGTGCATTTATCCCAGGTGCACCTATTGTTCCACCCGGAACAAGCGGTAATCCTGCAGAAACATAAAGGATAATAAGTATTAAAATAAAATATACTTATTATACAAATATGTCAAGAATTAGATTAAAGGATACAAATAAATGTTTAGAAGTAGATGCAAATACATTAAGTGGAAATACGGGAGGTTTAACTATAAGTGAATGTTGCATTCCTAATTTACATCAATCCAGTACAATGGCCTCATATTGTGGAACGAATTCTACACAATGGTCTGTGTTAAAAGATAACGTATCTATAAAAAATATAGAAAATTCACAATATTTAAATATAAATGGCAAAAATATAGAAAACACAACTTCTAAAAATAATGCATCTAAATGGATATTAGAATCAAGTTTAGATAGTATAGTACCAATTGGTGGAATTTGGATTCCAGTAATAATGTTCACTTATGATAATAACCCATTTTTAGTAACTTGGGAAAACAGTACTTTAAAAGTAAATACTAGTATTACAATAAACAATTTTAGCGGTACAACATCTGAATCATTAATAGAATCTGCAACGATTTGGATAAAAGAAGAAGGAGGAAACATTGATAAAGCACCATTTACAGGAAAAAATCCAAATTATGAAAATTATAGCGATATAGCTATTGCAAAAATAAACCCCGAAACAACTTTAGCAAATGAAGATGGTTCAGGAGGATATAATCAATCTGGCTATGGTATATGTAAAGTACATAGTGATAAAAAAATAACATGTAGTGAAGGTAGTATTGGACAGAATAAATTTAAAATAAAATCATACAATGAATTAGATAGAATACCATTAAATAATACAGCATTAAATTTTACAATATATGATAGTATATATTATTTGAAAAGTCCAGATAAAAAAAGCATATGTGTAAATTCAAATAATTATTTAGATAATTCATTTGGTAATACTGGAGAAACAGATGATGAACGAAGTTTATATTATATTATACCTATTAATCCAAATTCTAAACAATTATTTGGATTTCATTTAGATAAAGATAAAATACATGGCGATCAAACATTTATGTTGAAACCTGCAAGAAATATGACAAGGTGTGTAAATAATAATTTATCAACTCAATTGTGCAATCCTGATAAATCCTTAATAAAAAACATTTTATGGAAAATGGAAGGTTTTACTAATATGTCATTAGGTAATATATCTAAAACATTTAAAAATATAAAAGAAAATTTCAATCCAGGAAATGCAGGTCAATATGGTTCCTGGAAAAAATGTAGCAATGAGGGTAATACATGTAATCCAGAAATAGGGGGACGACGTATAATGAGGGGGAGGAAAATGTGTAGAAAATGGACATATAAAGAGCCAAAATATGTACGTACACCATTTTTTAAAACTAAGTTCTGTAATACAAATCTATGTTTTCCAACAGGAGTGAAATGTAAATGGAAAAAAGGAAATCTTAAATGTAAGACTAAAATGAGTTGTAAAACACATCGAATTCCATGTGGTGTTGACCGATGGTGGGTGAATGTATTTAAAGGTTATGTTGATAGAAATAGAAGTAAATGTGCCGATTTAAAATCTGAGGAAGAAGGAATACAACATGGATATCCCGGATATTATAGTTCATTTAGTTGTGGAAAAACCCCTAAATCATTAAAAAGAGGTACATATAAATTAAATAATCCTGGTTCACTTGAAATTACTCATAATAATAAGAGTGAAACAAATATAAGTAAATCTGACATATCAGGATTAACAGATAGTGGATTGATACAAAATGATAGATTAGATAATTCGGATAGGGGAACATGTTATTATAGTAGTAAAGAAGACCCAGATGGTCCTGTAAATCCAACAACTGTATTCATATATGGGGATGGTGTAAGTACTCAACTTACTTTAGATTTAACTCCATATAAAATTGGTAATTATGCAGTACAAGATGGATGGTCTATAGATTCATCACATTCAGATAATACGAATTGGAGTAATTCTGGTTATAATGCAATATTAACATCAACAAGCGATAAAGGTACTAACATAGGTAAAACAATTGTTAAGTTTACAGCTACAGATGGTAGTATAATTTCTAATAAAAGATTTAAAATTAGAATATATAAATGTGAAGATGGTCTAGATGGTTGCACTACAACTGGTGATACCACACAAGATGTAGTAGGCGACGCATCGTATAGTCCAGAAACAACCGCAGAAAGTGCTTGGATTTCATACGATGAGATTGAGAATTTTACAAATATGAAAGAAGGATATGATAATATGAATTCATTTGCATCTGGAGACAATAATACATCAACCATGCAAAAACAATTAGATGTATTAGAACCAGCTATAGAAAAAATAAAAACATCACATAATGCAAATGGTTGGGTAGCTGGATATGACCAATATACAGAAATGGAAACAGAAGTAGCAGCTATTAAAATGAAGCTTACACTTTATCGTGAATATCGTTTCTGTTATATATATTTATCGTTAGTATTTTTCTCTTGTCGTTCTCCATATGCAGATGGAATTGACCCAAATAATTCTGAATGGTATAATTCATTAAATAATACACTGGAATATAGCAATCAATTAACGGGTCGTATTTCATCTATTATACAAACATTTCATGATGTAAGTAAAGACGCGGAAGCAGAAAATATAAAAGTAGGTATAACTAACTTTATAGATGTAATAAATCTATTAAATACTCCAGAATATAGAAAATACATCAATATATTTTATTCCTATTATGATTTAGATTCTTATTCTAATCAATCGAAAAATATATATTATACATATTCAGCTGAAGGGTCTATTGAAGATGTAGAGGAAATTAATAAGTTAATCAATTCATTAGACGAAAAAATTGAGCTTATTAAAAACATGGGTAATAATAATTATTTACTATTTGAATTATCTAGTAATGCAGTGGATAATATTACTATTAATTTAAATAATTTTAGTAAAATATTAATTGATTTTAACGCAGTTTCATCCGACGTTAAGAATAATATGTTATTTTTAGGAAATAAAAATTCATTTAATTTAACGAAAGAAAGTGTT
>MDTB01029589.1_pt1 | contig 13147 bp, 16 predicted proteins | sample 811161 | NCBI WGS metagenome assembly MDTB01 (sample SAMN05326650, study PRJNA326480) | marine metagenome | isolation source: seawater | place: Mediterranean Sea | collected 2009 | reverse complement strand
CCCAAATTTTGAGGAAACATCAAAAGTTGCTGAAATATCAAATTGTCCTGTAATTATATCTGGAGGAGTTTCATCTATAGATGATATTAAAAAAGCAAAGAGTTTGAATAACATTGAAGGTATAATTGTTGGTAAAGCCATATATGATGGCGATATTAAATTAGAAGAATTGGTAAAAGAAGATGCTTAAGAACAGAATAATTCCTTGCCTAGATGTTAAGAATGGTCGTGTTGTTAAGGGTATCAACTTTGTTGATCTAAAAGATGCAGGAGATCCTGTTGAGCAAGCTAAAATTTATAGTGATGGTGGGGCAGATGAGATTTGTTTTTTAGATATTACAGCATCAAACGAAAACAGGGATACTATTTATGATGTTGTAGAAAAAACCTCAAAGAAATGCTTTGTGCCATTAACTGTTGGTGGCGGAATTAGAAGTGTGGAAGATATTAATAAACTATTAAATTGTGGTGCAGATAAAGTTTCAATAAATACTGCTGCTGTTGAAAATTCAAAAGTAGTTTTAGATAGTTCAAAAAAGTTTGGTTCTCAATGTATAGTAGTTGCGATAGATGCAAAGAAGAATGGAGACAAGTGGGAGGTATTTACTCATGGTGGAAGGAATAATAGTGGCAGGGATGCACTGGAGTATGCAAAACAAATGGAAGAAAATGGTGCTGGAGAGTTATTAGTAACTTCAATGGATAGAGATGGAACTCAAGTTGGTTATGATATTGATTTAATGTCAAAAATTTCTTCACAAGTAAATATTCCAGTTATTGCATCTGGAGGGGTAGGTAATTTAGATCATTTAGTTGATGGGATAAAATTAGGTAATGCTAGTGCAGTTCTTGCAGCATCAATATTCCATTATGGAAAATATTCAGTAAAAGAAGCTAAAGAATATTTAAAGTCTAAAGGTATACCAATAAGAATATAAATTTTATCTAAATTTTGGACCATTCATCCAAATTGCTAAAGTTGCTCTTGATCCAGAAATAATCTTTTCAACTTTATGATTTATAAATGAGGGAAAAATAATTGCACTTCCTGGTGTAAATTTTTCTATTTTAATTTCTTTATCCCTAAATAAACAAAGTTCTCCACCTTGGTAATTGTTTTCTGAACAATTTAGTAAACATGTAAGCTTTATATCTTTAACAGGAGAGTTAGGTGTTGCATCAATATGCCATGTATATTCTTCATTTTCTTGGTAGGTATTATAATTTAGTCTTTTACTTCCATTTAATTGATAAAGATCAAATCCATAAAAATGAGTATTAGAAGAAATTATAAAATCTAAAAAAGGAGAAATTAAGTGTTGAATACTTCCCAAACTCACAAATTTTACTTGAGACGTTTTAATAGCTTCAGTGCTAGGTCGATCCGTGCTTTTAACAAGATTTTCATTAATAGCTTTATTTAACTTTTTAATATGTTCGATATTAAATAAAGGGGCAATGTTGTAAAGAGTTTCACGCATAAAATGAACTTATAACATTATACTTTTCTAATCAATCAGATATGTTTATAATTTAGCGTCACACAATATTTATGTTAAAAAATTTAGAAGATATAATTTTATTAGCACGTAATAGAAAAGAGAATCCAGTGAGTGGCTCTTATACTAATCAACTATTAAATGATAAATCTTTAAGTAAAGCAAAAATTCTAGAAGAAATTAATGAGTTAATTGAAGCAGTAGAAAAAGATACAAACAAAATTCATGAAGCAGCTGATATTTTATATCATTTAATGATCTATCTAGAGGCTAATAATATAAAGATAGAAGATATTATGAATGAATTGGGTAAAAGAAAAAAATGACTTATGACGATAATAATATTTTTGCAAAAATTTTAAGAGGAGAAATTCCTTGTAAAAAAATTTATGAGGATGATTATGTTTTATCTTTTCATGATATCAATCCACAAAAAAAAATTCATGCTCTAGTTATTCCAAAGGGCAAATATATTGATCTTGATGATTTTAGTGTAAAAGCTTCTCCCGAAGAAATGGTAGGATTATTAAAAGGAATAAATATAGTTGCAAAAAAACTCGGTTTATCAGTGGATACTGGTAAAGGTTATAGAGCCTTAGCAAATATTAGTGAACATGGAGGACAAGAAGTACCCCATTTACATTTTCATTTATTTGGCGGCGAAAGAGTTGGTAAGATGGTTGAGTGAATAAAAAAATCGAAAGAAGCTACTTAGAAATATTATCCCTTAATGAATTGAACGAGTCAAATAATCCTTCTGATGAATTTGTTGTAGATTTAATTTACCCACCAAATTTTCAATTAAATAGGTTTTTCTACAAAGAGATTGGCAAGAAACATAAATGGGTTGATAGACTTGTTTGGAATGAAAAACAATGGATCGAATATACAACAAGTAGAAATGTTAAAACATATATATTAAAAAAAAAGGAGGATCTTGTTGGTTTTTTTGAGCTTATATTTCATAAAGAAAATAATGAGATTGAAATAGCTTATTTTGGAGTATTAGAAGAATATCATAATATGAAACTTGGATCTTATTTATTGTCGATTGCTATTAAAAAATCATTTTTAGATAAACCAAAAAGAGTGTGGGTTCATACCTGCTCTTTAGATCATAAAAATGCTTTAAAGAATTATCTCTCTAGGGGTATGAAAATTTTCAAAACTGAATCTGTATCAGTCTAAATTAGTTTTGTACGGGAATTTTAAATAAATTTTTTTCAATTTTTTGATTTTTGATTATGGATGTTAGATAGGTAATATTTAGATTTTGATAAATATCTAAAGTTTGCCATCCGATTATATCAAAATTTTTTTTGTCAAAAAAAATGTTTATTTCATTATCATTTTTAAAAAATGTATAGTTTATAAATTTATCATCAATAATTCTTTCATCTGATTTTTTAATTTCTGAAATTATAAAGTTTTTATCTAAAATATAATTCAGAGCTGTTTTTTTTATTGGATATAAATAATAACTTCCATTATTGTTTTTAATTACTAGAGATTTACCATTAGATATAAGTACTTTCTTGTTAATATTGTAATATTTGCAATTAATCTTTAGTGGATATTTAATAACACATTCACCTTTTTCAGTTTTCCCATTTATGTTTTGTTCAAATTTAAATCTTATATTTTCAATATTTTCTAAATTTTTTATTATATTTTCTTTGTTTGATGAAAAAGCATTATTACATAAGAAAAATATAAGTATGATAAAAAATATTTTTTTCATTATAACACATCGCGTTTGCCGACATGATTAGCTTTACTAACTATTCCTTCAGCTTCCATCATATCAATAATTCGAGCTGCACGATTATAACCAATTTGCAACTTTCTTTGTAAAAAAGAAGTCGAGGCTTTGCCCTCTGATTTTATTATATCAACTGCAGTTGAATATAATTCATCTTTATCTCCTTGATTTTTAGAACTTTCATTCATTTCTTTTTCATCTGCAAAATTAAGGATTTCGTCTACGTAATCAGGTTCTGCCTGCGACCTCAAAAAATTATTTATTTTTTCAATTTCATTATCAGACACAAAAGGTGCATGAATTCTAACTATCTTATTGGCTGATGACATATAAAGCATATCACCTTTACCTAATAATTGTTCAGCTCCTTGTTCACCTAAAATTGTTCTACTATCAATTTTAGATGTTACTTGAAATGAAATCCGAGTTGGAAAGTTTGCTTTAATTGTTCCTGTGATGACATCTACACTTGGTCTTTGAGTTGCCATTATAATATGGATACCTGCGGCACGAGCCATTTGAGATAGTTTCTGAATATAATTTTCAATTTCTTTACCAGCAACTAACATTAAATCTGACATTTCATCTACAACAACTACAATGTAGGGCATAGGAAGCTTATGTTTAGCATTATAGCCATCAATATTTCTTACACCTTCTTTTGTCATTAATCTGTATCTGTTTTCCATTTCTTTGACCACCCATCCTAAAACTGAAGCTGCTTTTTTTGCCTCCGTGATAACTGGACAAAGTAAATGAGGTACACCCTCATAAGTAGATAATTCTAACATTTTCGGATCAATCAAAATAAATTTACATTTATCTGGTGTATGTCGATAAAGCATGGATAAAATAATGGTATTTATGCAAACTGATTTTCCAGAGCCAGTTGTTCCAGCAATTAATAAATGTGGCATTGATGCTAAATCTCCAATGATAGGTGTTCCAGAGATATTTTTTCCTAATGCTATAGGTAACTTAATGTCCTTTCTTTTAAAATCCGAGTGGTTTAAAATTTCACTAAGATAGACATTTTCCCTTGATATATTTGGTATCTCAATACCTATAGTGTTACTACCTGGTATGGTTGATATCCTTGCCGACTCTGAACTTGTATTTCTAGCAATATCATCTGAAAGATTAATGATTTTAGAAACTTTTATACCAGCCGCAGGTTCAAATTCATTAAGGGTTACTACAGGACCATTGCTTACTTTTTTTACTTTTCCACTAACCCCAAAATCTAATAATATTTTTTCTAAAAACTCTGGATCAGCTTTTTCATTTTTATTTAATGATTTTTTTTCATCTTCTGCAGGTAAGTTTAATAAATCAACGGATGGCAATTTAAATTTTGTTTGTTGAGCACTTTTTCCAGCCTCTGCTTTTATAAAAGGCAAATCTTCTTGAATTAGATTTTTGATTTCTTCTTGAGGTATATATTCATTAATTATTTCATTTTTATTAGTATAACTTTTGTTTTTTTTCTTAAATAAAAAAATATAAATCTTATTTAATGAAGAGATAAAATTTTTGACATTAAAGTTAATACTTATCAAAAAGAATAAAGATACAAGTAATATAAGTGCATAGTAAATTATATTTTCATATGAGCTATTAACATTATTAGAAAATAAATTGCCTAGATAATTTCCAACAAATCCACCATTTCCATTAATATAAAACGTAAAAGCGTTTTTATAGAAAAAACTAAAAAAAATTGATCCAAATATTAAATAAAGAATTATAAAAAATGAATTTTCTATAATTAAGAATATTTCTTTTTTTTTAAAAATATTTATTCCAGAAAAAATATAAGTAATAGGAATTAGATACGCAATTAGACCAACAGATTGAAAAAAAAGATCAGATATGTAACTTCCCTGAATTCCTAATAAATTTTTAATTTTAGTGTTTTCTGGAAATATAAAATTTGGATCATCAGGAGAATAGGTAATGAAAGAAATAAATAAAAAAATTCCAATAAAAGAAATTAAAATACCCAATATTTCAATTAATCTTTTTATTGTAAAAAATAGTATACTATTTGCTAGTTTTTTTATATCCATTTTCAATGAATCAAATTTACCACTTTGTATCATCTAATTTTTATTGTTAAAATTAAAATTATTATGAATGTTTGTATATTAGGCGATGGTTTAACTAGCTTATCATTAGCAAAAGCTTTGATTAATTTAGATATAAATGTGGACATCATTTCTGATCAAAAAAAACATAAATCAGATAAATTTCGCACTATTGGTCTCACTCCAAGTAATATTGATTTTTTTTAATAAGAATATCCTTAATATTGATAAATTATTATGGAGAATTCAGAAAATAAAAATTTACAGCGATAATTATCAAAATAATGAATTAATTAATTTTGATAATAAAAATAAATATCTTTTTTCAATAATTAGAAATGAGGAATTATATAAATTATTATATACAAACTTAATTCAATCTAAATTTTTTAAATTTAAGAAAAAACTAATTAACTCAGAATATAATTTGATTATTAATTGTGATCCAAAAAGCTCGATTAGTAAAAAGTTTTTCTTTAAGAATATGAAGAAGAATTATTATAGTTTTGCTTACACTACAATTATAGAACATGAAAAAATGAAAACAAATAACACAGCAATTCAAATTTTTACCAAACAAGGACCTTTAGCTTTTCTACCAATTTCAAATACAAAAACTTCAGTAGTTTATTCTTACATAGGAAAAAAAATTAATAATATTCAAGAATTGGTAAATTTTTACAATAAATCATATTTAATTAAAAAATTTAATGAGTTTAAAGTATTTGAATTAAGATCTTCAAATTTAAGAAATTACTACCATCAAAATATATTGGCATTTGGTGATTTATTGCATCGTCTGCATCCTTTGGCTGGTCAAGGTTTTAATATGTCAGTCAGAGATATAAGACAGTTGGTTAAAATAATGCAGTTTAAGATTGATCATGGTTTAGATTTAGATGCTTCTGTGTGTATAGATTTTGAAAAAAAAACAAAACATAAAAATTACTTATTTTCAAATTCAATAGATTTTGTTCATGAGTATTTTAATTTAGAACATAAAATGAGAACAAATTTTTTAAGTAAAATTGTTAAGTATTTGGGCGAAAAAAAATTAGCTAATAATTTTTTTACAAAGTTTGCTGATAATGGATTTATTTAAAATTATTGAATAGTTGTATTGTTGTATTGATCAAAAGTATATGTCTTTAGTATTTGTGCAATTTTAGATTTTCTAATATCTAGATTTTTTGCTTCAAGTAATATTTGTTTTTCTTCAAGTGTAAAAGGTGAAGCCATTGCCAAAGCATTTATTGTTTCATCTAGACTTTGTTCTTGCAAAGCTTTCCAATTAATTATGAAACCTTTTTTCTCAAATAAAGTTTTCAGGTCTTTAAAAATTATTTCAAGATCAGAAAATTTAATATTTTCTTTTTTGTTATTTAGATCATCTAAGAAATTACTTGTATCAATTTTACATTCTCTATATTTTTTATTTGAACTTGTTTCATTGACTATATTAAATCTAATTAAACCCTTTAGCTCAATTAAATATCTTCCATCACCTGTTTCTTTAAATGAGGTTATTTTTCCCAAGCAACCTATTTTATATAGTTCAGGATTTTGAGTCTCATTCTCTTTAATATTTTTTGGTTGAACCATTCCAATAAATTTATTGGACTTCATACTGTCATCAATCATATCAATATATCTTGGTTCAAAAATATTTAATGGAACTGTAGTTTTAGGAAAAATTATAAAATTACTTAAGGGAAATATGGGTATAATTTCTGGTAAATTATTCATTACTTAATTTGTAACAAAAATTAGATTAATCATCTATAATAAATTTTAATGATTTTTTGGATAGCATCATACCCCAAAAGTGGAAATACTTGGTTGAGAGCATTAATAAGTTCTTATTTTTTTTCAAAAGATGGAAATTTTTCAAAAGAAATAATAAAAAATATTGATCAATTCCCTGAAAAAATACACTTTCAAAGTTTTGACTATGAACCAAAAAATATTACTGATACGACTAAATTTTGGATTAAGGCACAAGAAAAAATTAATAATGATAAAAAAATAAGATTTTTTAAAACACATAATGTTTTTGGTAAAATAAATAATCAACCATTTACAGATAAAAAAAATTCTATAGCATGTATTTATATTGTAAGAGATCCAAGAAATGTAATCACGTCCTTAAAAAATCATTATGAACTTTCATATAGTGAAGCATTTGACTTTATTACTAATGAAAGAAGATATATTTACGATCAGCATAAAATAGATGATTTTAGTGACTTTCAGTTCATTGGTTCATGGAAAACTAATTTTCAGTCATGGAATTATCAAAAAGAAATTCCAATGAAACTGGTTAAGTACGAAAATTTATTGAGTGATACTTATTCTACTTCTCTGGAGATAATACAATTTGTAGATAAAATTATGAAAAATAATGAGGGTATTGATAAGAAAAAACTTGAGAATGCTATTAATTCAACCTCATTTGAAAAATTAAAAAAAGAAGAGACGGTAAAAGGATTTTCAGAAGCAATTTTATCTAAACAGAGAAATAAAAAAATTCCTTTTTTTTATTTAGGTCCTGAAAATGATTGGAAGAGGATTTTAGATGAAAAAATTCAAACAAAATTATCAGAAACTTTTAAAGACAATCTTAAGGAACTTTTATATATTTAACTTGCTTTTAAATTACCTGAACATATAATTCTATATTATTGCGGGCATAGCTCAGTGGTAGAGCGTCTCGTTGCCAACGAGAAGGTCGAGGGTTCGACCCCCTTTGCCCGCTCCAAACTTATGTCTGACTTATTAAATAAAAAATGTGTTCCTTGTGAAGGCGGTGTTATTCCATTCGATATCTCTGAAATACACAAGTATCAAAAAAAAGTTGATGGATGGGATGTAATCAAGAATGATAAAAATATTTATTTTTTAGAGAAGAAGTTTAATTTTAAAAACTTTTTAGAAAGTCAAAAATTTGTAAATTTAGTAGGAAAAATTTCTGAAGATGAAGGTCATCATCCAGACATTACTTTTGGCTGGGGTTATGCAAAAGTAAATATTACTACTCATGCAATTGAAGGCTTGTCAGAAAATGATTTTATACTAGCTGCAAAAATTGATAAAGAAGTTAGTGCCTAAAATGTCTTGTCTTAGAAAAAATTAATACAGTATTCGTATCATTTGCAAATTTAATAATTTCTTTATCTCTAATCGATCCTGCAGGCTGTACTACAGCAGTAACACCTGATTGAACAAGTTTTTCAATACCATCGATAAAAGGAAAGAAAGCATCAGATGCAGCAACAATATCCTCGTTTAAATTATTAAATTTTTTCATTTTTCTGAGTGCAATTTCACAGCTATCAAGTCTACTAGGTTGACCTGAACCAATACCTACCGTTGTTTTGTTAGCAGCTAAAACAATTGCATTTGATTTTACATATCGACAAACATTAAAAGCAAAAATCAAATTATTTAATTGATCTTTATTAGGTTTTATTTTTGAAACAACTTTAAAATCTTTTTTTGTAAATATTTTTTTATCTTCAGATTGAATTAAAATTGAGTCATTAATTGAATTTAATTTAAAGTTTTCATTAATTGAAAAATCAGATGCATCAATTATTCGTAAATTTTTTTTATGCTTCAATATTTTAAGAGCATTTTTATCAAAACCATTAGCAACAATAACTTCAAGAAAAATCTTATTTAGTTCTAAGGCTAATTTTTGATTTATCTTAAAATTACACGAAACAATACCACCAAAAGCACTTATTGGATCACAAGCTAGTGCAGATTTATAACTATCTAAATTATCTTTTAAAATAGATACACCACAAGGATTTGCGTGTTTAACAATAACGGTACCAGTGTTATTAGGTAACGATTTCGAAATAATTAAGGCTGCTAAAATATCATTATAATTATTATAGCTAAGTTGTTTTCCATGAATTTTTTTTATTTTAAGATTCTTATCTTTTGAATAAATGGCGCTTATTTGATGTGGGTTTTCTCCATACCTTAATTTTTCAATTAAATTTCCAGAAATAATTTTTTTCTCAGGAAAATGAGAGTAAGTAAACTTATTAAAATAATTTATTATTATAGAATCATAATACGATGTTTCTGTAAATGCCAACTTAGACATTTCCTCTCTAAATTTTAATGAAGTTCCACCTTTATTTTTTTTTAATTCATTGATTAACTCTGAGTATTGTTTGTTAGATACTATGACTGCAACGTCATTATAATTTTTTGCAGCAGACCTAACCATACTTGGTCCTCCTATATCTATATTTTCAATTATCTTTTTATGATTTTTTGTTTTTTTAAGAATTTTTTCAAAAGGATAAAAATTAACAATTACTAAATCAATATTTTCGTAATTATTTAATCTCAATTCTTTTTGATGAATTTTATTTTTTCTTTTATTTAAAATTCCAGCATGGATTTTAGGATGTAGAGTTTTTACTCTTCCATTAAGAATTTCATTTGCCCCTGTAAACTCTGATACTTCTGTACAATTAAATTTTAGACGTTTGATTTCTTTAAATGTTCCACCTGAACTAATTATTTTAACATTAATTTTTTTTAGAGCTTGTAATAAAGGTTTTAAATTTGATTTATCTGATACAGAAATAAGTGCAGTTTTAATTTTTTTTATCATATCTTTTCTAATTTCCATTTTATATCTTCAATTTGGCTATTTGAAATACCAGATATAAAAATATTTTGATTTTCCGTATACGAATTTTTATTACCGAAATACAAACCATTATCAATGTTAATGTTGAAATTTTCACAGGTGAATTTCCATCCTTCTTCATTAAGATCAATTAAAATTGATTTATTGTCTTGTGTTTTCATTAATTTGGTAGTTGGCTCTACATGAAATCTAATATCAAATTTACAACTATAGTTTATCTTTTTTTTAATAATTTTATCAGACCCGATAAACATCATTTGTTCAGGAAAAAATTCTATTTTTCTCTCATGAATAGATTTGTATTTTTTGAGATAACCATCGTGTGAAGATATGATTTTCCAATAATTTTTTTCAAATATAGCTTGTCTATCTAATATTTTAAAACTTTTATCTAAAAAAAATGAATCTTTATTTTTTTTAAAACTACAAGATGAATGATCGTCAATTATCAATGTGCTGTGTGCAGCTGTTGATTTAGAAATTTGATTTAGTTTGGTATTATCTTTTTTATAGTAACCACAATTACTAATTAGTTTTCTTTGATTAGAAATTATTTCAAAAGATAAAGAGCCAGCCTGATAATCCTTAGTAAATTGTGGCGCTGGAGGATTCCCAGCATCCATAATTAAAGAAATTTTTTTATTTTTAAGAATAAAATAACCACCAAAATCAAAATTTTCATTTTTAAACTTGTAACCAAATCTTTTGAGATAATTATCAAATTCTTTATTATTAGAAATATTATTTCCATTAAATAAAAGATCATGATTAGTATTTTGCCAACTAAAATTATACCCCTGACCCAAATAATAAATATTTTCATCTATATATTCTGGAATTGAAATTTGAGACTCTTTGAACCATTCTCTAATTAAAATAAAATATTTTAAATAGAAGATAAGTTGTTTGATATTTCTTGATTTAGGAAATCCACTATTATCTAATGATAATTTTGATATTTTTTTTAAAATATCTAATCCAAAAGATAAATAATTTTTTTCATTTTTATAACATAAACCTACTAAAATAATTGAAGCACAACCTATAAATTTGTTCTCAATAGATCTTGATTTATTAATCTCATTTATTAAATGATTTGTTTGTTTTTTAATCATAAGATTAAAAGAGTTTTTGTAAACCACATCACCTTCATCAAATGAAAGATTGTGACATGATAACCATGCTATTATACGTTTAGCGGTTAAGTCAAATTCCCAGCTTTTAGAGTTGTATTTGTAATTATGATTTATCCAATTTTTAATAATTGAATGTATTTTTGTTTTTGGTGATTTTAAATCAAGATTGAAAAACCAATAAAAACTATTTAAGTTTTTGAAATCTTTTTTATCAATATTTTTTTTATTCCAAATTTCATCTAAAGAGAAATTTTCAATGTTAAATCTTTTTTTTTGGTATCTGATGAGTGATCCTAGTAAGTGAGGACTTGGTTTATAAACAAAATTTCCATCAATATTTTTTGAAATTTTTTTATCGTAAAAATTTGAGTTTAAATATAAATTTTTTATTTTTTGAGAAATACTTAAAAAAAAACTACTTATATAAATCATTAATGTGATTTTAATAATTCAATATTTTTCTTTATATTCCCATCATTGTTTTTGAAAATTGTTGTGCCTGAAACTAGAATATTTGCTCCCGCATCTATTGCCAACTTTGAGTTATCAAAGTTTATACCGCCGTCAATCTCTATATCGAAATTTAGTCCTTCTTTATCTTTTATTTGTTTTAATGCTTTTACTTTCTCCAAAACTTCTGGCATAAATTTTTGACCACCAAAACCAGGATTAACACTCATTATTAAAACTAAATCGATTTCATTTAATAAATTTGTAATTAAATCTATTTTAGATTCTGGGTTTAAAGATACTCCTGCTTTTTTTTTTAATTCTTTTATCTTTTTAATTGAAGATGCTAAATTATCAGTCGCTTCTGGATGTATAGTAATTATATCAGCACCTGCTTTTGCGAAATTTTCAATGTATTTATGTACAGGTGAAATCATCAAGTGTACATCAAATACCAATGATGAATGTTTTTTAAGAGATTTTATAACAGGAGGACCAATTGTTAAATTTGGAACAAAATGTCCATCCATTACATCTACATGAATCATGTCTGCTCCTGCTTGCTCTAGTCTTTTAATCTCATTTCCTAACTGACTAAAATCGGCAGATAAAATTGATGGTGAAATTTTTATTTTTTTCATTGATAACTAGAATAACTAGTATCAATTTTTAAAATTTAATTGAATTAAAAAATTGGTAAATTTGTCTTGAAATTTCACTTTCCAATGGAAAAGATAACATTCCCATAACCGAATATCCTAAAATCCATGGCATTAAGTAAAATCTAATCATAAAAAAAAACCAAGCTACATATAATGGAACTATCGGTCCAATTATAAAAGACGGAGTAATTGGTTTAAACAAAGTAATTAAGGGGTTTGTAAATTTTACAAACACTTTCATAAAAAAGAATTGAGAGTCTTCTTTTTGAAAAATGTTCATAGCCACTCTTCCAATTAAGGTCCACATGATTACTCCAAGAATATAATCGATTATATAAACTAAAGGATGAAAGTTAGCTGACATTTAAAATTTATATTGGAAATTTCGAGAAATTAAAAGGGGCGAAATTAATCGCCCCTTAAATAAGATTATTTAGTGTTGTTTTCCAAGTATCGATTTACCTGACGGTATACGACACTCATCAACCATTCTTTGTGTAGCAGCATTTGGAGCTGAAGTCGCTAAACTTACAACTACCATAGCAACTAAACTAACAGCTGATCCGAAGATACCGAATGTTAACTGTGTGATACCTAAGAATCCACTTCCACCATTACGTACCCAAATTAGGTAACCTAATCCTGAAAGTAATCCTAGAACCATACCAGCTACTGCACCTTCTCTGTTAGCTCTACTCCACCATACACCTAGTACAAGTGGGAAGAATAAACCAGACATCGCAAAGTCAAAAGCCCAGATAACTGAACCTAAAATACCTTGGATCTCCATAGCTGCAATTGTTGCTCCAGCAAAACCAATTACTACAAGTAATACCCTTGCAACAACTAGTCTTTTTGCAGTTTCCGCTTTTGGAT
>MDTB01093151.1_pt1 | contig 13149 bp, 10 predicted proteins | sample 811161 | NCBI WGS metagenome assembly MDTB01 (sample SAMN05326650, study PRJNA326480) | marine metagenome | isolation source: seawater | place: Mediterranean Sea | collected 2009 | reverse complement strand
CTCTTCAAGAAATACTGCTGTCAATCAACGAATTGTAAAGTTCACTACATATGATACTATGTATCCCGAGTCTAATGCTATAAAGGTCATGTTTTGGTGCGATAGTATTTGGAATGATAAACTTACAGATACAGCAATTATGGGTTTTCGACTTATGGATACCTTAGATATCAATATGTATTCACAACATAATGGTAATATTATTAATATGAAAGAAAAGTATAACATCTTACCATTTAGTTCTTGTGATGAGATAATTAAATTTAAAAATAGCATAAAACAGAAGAAAGGTAATATAAGTATTCGTTTATCCATAATAGAAAATATAATTAATATCTCAATAAAATTAGATAAGGGTTATGGAAAAGATTTTGGTAGAATTTCACATGATCCTAATGTAGGGTTTCTTTCTGCAATATTAAATGCTTTTGAAAAACTAACAATTAATCCTAAAAAGTATATTATTAAAAATCATAATATTGAGCAGAAATATTTTGATAGCAACCCCAAATCCAAGTTTTGGTTTTCAATTAATGAAATAGACATTGAATTTGAAGGCTGTATTATTAAAGATAGACCAGAAATACCCGAAAGATATTTTACACTTGAAACTGAGATGACTGAAAAACTCGCAACAATTTTATATGATCAAGTATTATCATACGAAACTATATTCTCAAACCATGGAGGTTGTGCTCTAACCTATATTAAAGGACACAATGACATTATCCTTAGTGTAGGACAGAAAATGCCCCGACCAGATATTGTATTCAGGAATGATGAACGTAAAGAAATAGAGATTATTGAAGGAAAACTAGAGAGAGAACTTTCAAAGGGAATTAAACAATTATCCGATACACATTTAAAAGGGTTTATCGGACTATTAAAACAATTGTATCCAGATTACACTATTAAAAAAGGATTATGTATAACAATTAGTAGCATTGATTGTATTAATAAATATTCAGATATAGAATTTCCTGTAAAATTTGCCCTAGACAATGAAGGATACTTTATTCTACCATAATTTTAGCAATGCGGTCTTTACAAATTTCAAAATATTTCATTTCCATTTCAAATCCAATATATTTTCTATTATTTTTTATACACGCAACAGCTGTAGTTCCTGACCCCATGCAATTATCAAGAACGATTTCATTTTCATTAGAGAATGTTTTTATTAAATATTCAATTAATAATAGTGGTTTTTGTGTCGGGTGTTTTACTTTACCTTCATTATTAAATTTTAAAACGCTTCTAGGATAATTAGTTGTAGTTTGAACATAATCTTTTTGTGTTTTTCTGCCCTTTCTATGTTCAGTTGAACCAGTTTTTCCTTTCATTTCAATATTACAAGATTTTGTTCCTTGTGGATTATATGTCATACGATTTTTGGAATTTTTTGTAGTTTTTCCATAGGTAAATATAAGAATATCTTCATGTTCACATAATACTTTGTATGGCGCCTGTGCAAATCCCCCGGGTTTTGATTTTTGCCAGACTAAAGAATACTTAAACATTTTAAAATTTGAGGCAACTAACCTACTTGTAAATGGTTGTTGTCCAAATAATATGATTGTTCCATTTTCTTTCAAAATTTTGTTATATGAAGACCATAAATTATTAAGGTCTATTGGCGTATCCCATTTACATTCCGTAAGACCATATGGTAAATCACAACATATTAAATCTACAGAGTTTGGTGGAATTTGTTTCATGCCTTCCAAACAACAAACATTTGAAATATAACCATGATTAGTTGACGTTGTTAGAACATCTGAAACAAGAGTAGATGTTTCTTCAATCGCAGGTTTACGTTCTAAAACATGAATATATTCGTATACAACAATGTTATTTTCAGTTTTGTTACATTTAAATCTCTTTACCTCCTTTTTTTGAGAAGTATAAGTTCCGTATTTTTCAAATACTTTTTTAATTTCTTCTTGGCTCAAAAATCCTTCATTATTGTAACTTAATAGTATAAGTTTAGCGTTAGAAAATTTAACTATATAATCGAGTTCATTCATAACACTTTTTTTTATACACCACTTAGACTTATTTGTAGATTTTTTAGTTCCAGTTTTATTGTCTTTAAGTTCAGGATTATCATATTTAGAAATAGTCTCCAATACATGATAATATGTAGCATAATCTCTTTCATTATAAGGAGGATCTAAATACATAATGTCAGTTTGTACTTCTTTGATAATATCTCGTATGTCTTTATTATAAGTTTTATTATTTGCATTATTATCATGAGATAATAATTTTTTATGAATTTCTAAGGATAATGTCAGTTTTTTAAGCGCACGACTATCCCAATTTTTCAAGAAAGCACCATATGTTCCTGGAATATTTGAATACAAAGTTGCTGTTTCTATTAAAATTCCTATTAGATGAATATATTCAAATTCTGTTATTTTTGAGGTAGTAAACCATTCTTCAATTTGAGACCTTATACCATCAATTATTTCAGCATTATCATTAGTAAAATACTTTCGTTCATGTTTGTATGAAGAATTGGGTGAATAATTTTTATAAATAAACCCTTTTTTTTTACAATTATTAAGATATTCTAAAACCTCACTAATATTCATTTCTAGACCATCAAATGTTAAGTCGTTTAATGCTATGTTATTTCTAGAATAACATAGTTTAAATGAATAATCATTAATATCATTCGATATAACATCAAAACCTTTTTGATTAAAATATTGTGTAATACTACCTGTACCGCCAAAACCATCAAATAATGTTGAATTTAAACTATGCTTTTCTTTGTATATGTTTATTATTTCTTCAATAAATGGAAGATGACTGGTTTTATTTCCCAAGTAGCGCATTGTTTTAATTGGCTCCATTGTATTTATAATTATATTCTCATAATTATTTTCAATCAATTTTTTATTTATAATAATATTTTCAACAACCTCTTCAATCTTCCCTTTATTAAGTTGACAAGGTAGTTTTTTATTTTCATTCTTATCATAGTGTGGTTTTTGTGAAAACTCTTTCAAACAACGTTCACAGGTATATTTTGGCATTCTATAATATTACTATATACTATTATCACCTATATCCACAGGCCAATAATATTCAAACAAACTATAAAATGTCATGGTTGTTACGAATTCAGTCATAGATACCAACGCAATTTGTTTTGGTTCTTGAGATAAAACATACATTGTTACTCCGGTTGATGCTGTAGCAATCAAACACCACGAAAACACTTTACCATAATATGAAATAGATGTCATATTATTGTATGTCATTATAGTATTTAAAAAAAATCGTATAGTATATATAATGGATCATCAAGATTGGGAACCTGTGATTTTACGGAAACCCGTTACCATTACTCATAAGCCAAAACCTAAGGGTCCAAAACCTTTGGAAGATGGCGAAGAATTTAATGTAGCCAAGGTAAGTCCGGAGTTGAAAAAAGCGCTACAACAGGCGCGGGTTGCTAAAAAAATGTCACAAAAACAATTAGCTACCCTATTAAATGTTCCCGTTCAAGATATTACTAAATATGAAACAGGAAAAATTATACCAAATAATCAATTTATATCACGCATGGAGCGTGTATTAGGTGCAAAACTGCCTCGTTGTAAAAAACCACCTAAAAAGAAGGATGATGCATGATTATATTACATTTTCAGAATATTGTAAATGTATATTGGGACTTACATTGTAGCGAAACAATCCTTCTTTGCCTTTATATGTATAACACATATAATTATCATCAAACGTATTTAAGCTATTTAGTATACTAAGTCCATTTTTATTTAAATTTTTTAAATTCAAAGATACATACATAAACAATTGTTCGTTTGTATAAAACTTCTTATTATAGCTATAATATTGGTCTAGTTCCTTTGATTTTAAAGAAAGACCTTTATATATTCTTTCTTTTTGTATTTTATTTATAGTATTTTTTCCAAATATATTTTCAAAAATTTCCGTAAATTGTTTAAAATTTAAATTGGTATTACATATTGTTATATGAAAATTTGATCTATATATAAGTTCTTTACTAGGGCCTTTACATCTTGTAATTATTTTGTAAGTCGGGTAGGTTATAATAATAAGGGCGATTCCGAAAGCAGTAGCAGCCATGCTATGATTTATTTATATATGTTAATAAAAAATATTTCAATTTATTAACATATTAATGTAGTAATTCTAAATCATTTATATTCCAATATTCCGTTTTATCTTTGTTTAATGGGCGCGCAATAATAAATGGTAGTTTTTTTTGATTTAATTCTTCCATAGCAATAACATGACTATCTAATATATTTTTCCCAGTTTTTATATACGGTTCGCTGCCATGATTCAACTGCTTTATTCTCATTCCCAAAACTTTTGTTTTTTCATATTTTGTTAAAATGGGAATAGTTTGATGATTTTCATCAATAATCATATTTTCACTATTTCGTTGTATTCGGGTCAATACTTCAATTTCATTATAATTTTTTTGAATAATTTCAGGATGCTTCTTTAAAATATAAGATTTTTTTATTTCTTCGTCAAATTTTTCATAATTATCATCACTGTCATATTCATTATCACTTCCTTCATTATATTTTATTTCGCCACTTCCACCATCTTGATATGTTGAATCTTCATTATTATCAGATTCGCCGTTTAATGAATCACCATCATAGCTACCAATCGATACATCTTCATTATCTATACCATCTTCATCCACTTCTACATCATCATAATCTGTGTGTTCGAGACCGTTGTCTTCATCGTCTTCCATATTTATTATTACTATATATTTTTATATAAATTCAATTTTATAATAAATATTTATGTTTTCCATTTGAAATCGCATTTACAACATAGATACATATATTTCATATTTTTATCATCATATCGCATGTAAATAACTTCACGAGCTTCATCATTTGTATTTGTACTACATCTATCATTAGGACACCTAATGGTATTTAATCTTGGAAGCGTAGGGTCCATTTTTGTATATTTATTAAATATATCTTTTTCCGTGTTTTGAGCTGATTCATATTGATATACAGATAAATTTTCTAAACTAATATTTTTATCTACAAAACCACAATTACGACAATAATATACTAATTGATCTGAATCTTCTTCAGCCAGTTTTAAATAATACATGTTGTCACATTTTTCACAAAATTTCATGTTTATGATATAATAAGAATTTATATTTATTTCAGTTTTTTATAAATCATTTTTTAAATCATTTATTTTTTTATCTAATAGCTTATAAGATAATTTAAAATCCATATTATACATTTGCGTTGTTAGTTTCCGTGTTTTTGGATATAATTTTAATTTTTTGTTGATTTCTTCTAAAACAGTTTCTACATTATTTAGAAATAACTCTTTTATCTTAGTTTCGAACATAGAAAAATGATTTTTATATCTTTTATGCTTTATCATATCATATATTGCTATTTCTATATTTTTAAAAAATATAATTTCATTGTACTTTGGAATATCATGCCAATCTTCCTTTATACCCGGTTCATTTAATAGAGGATTTGAATTAAATGTGGTTACTAATATTAAAAGAATAGATCTTATGGTTTGACATGCACTCCATTGTTCTCCTTTCCAAGTATTTAATACAGATAAACAAACTTTTCCGTTTTTATAAAAATTAGGATTAAATCGTGTTTCCCCATCTCCGGTGCAAAATGTTACTTTCGGGGGCATATGTGGATACTCATTTGGAAAATGAAAATGAAATAAATATATACCACAATGATAAATAGTATCTGGAGGACCTATTATCATGGCATATCCGTCTGTAACGGTTTCTTCATTATGATGATAATATACTCCATTATCTTCTAAGGGGTGTCTCATTATATCTGACACATCAGATACAATCCTTTTTAGGGCTCTTGGATTCATTGTTATATATCTATTATTGTATTTAAAAGGTTTTTAATTTATATAAAATTGATTTACAAAAATCTTTTTATATAATATTATCTTCATGGCAAATAAACAATCAAACAAGCTGAACTCGTTTTTATCACAATATAAGACTAAAAAAGGTAAGGGGGAGGAAGTTACCCATACAAGAATAGGGGACGAATCATTAAATGTATATCCCGGTGCATATCATATACCAGAGAATGAGCTTAACACGTTTTATAATCTATATACCTCACATATATTTGAAAATGGAAATCAAGAATATTTGACAGAAAAACAACTACCACACGGTCCCATATGTATTGATATCGATTTTAGATACCACTCTTCTGTAGATAAACGCCAACATAAAAAATATCATATTACTGATTTAGTCCAATGTATTTTGGAATATTTTAAAAAATTATTTAACTTACAAAATGATTCTTGCATTCGAATTATGGTATTTGAGAAACCAAAAGTAAATATGTTGGATTCTATTACAAAAGACGGAATTCATATTATCATAAATGTGTCTGCAGACGTACCTACGAAAATGATTCTCCGGAAACATTTAATCAAAGAAATACAAAATATATGGGACGATATTCCGATTGTAAATAGCTGGGAAGATGTATTTGACGAAGCTGTAATAAATGGGCGTAATAACTGGCAAATGGTTGGCTCACAAAAACCTGGAAATAAAAGATATTCATTGACTTATTATTATAATGCTTTATTTTCTCAAAATGAATGGTCTTTAAACGAGTTGTCTATTCAAGTAGATTATACAAAAGAATACAGCGAGTTTTCGGTTCGTACTATGTCATTGGTGAAATGGGAATTGCATAATTCTATGATAGAGCAACATAAAAGTATATCGTCAACAAAACCTATAAAAACATCTATACAAATGAATACTTTAAAACAAGAAATACATCCTAGAGATATTGAAAATGAGGAACAATTAGATGAAGCAATAGATATTTTGATGTACAATCTAACTCCACAAAAATATATTATAAAAGAAACACACGATTATACAATGTGTTTGCCAAAATCCTATTGGGGTCCAGGATCATATAACAAATGGATTAAAGTTTGCTGGGCATTAAAAAATACACACAAAAAACTACTTTTAACATGGATTAAATTCAGTAGTCAAAGTCCGGATTTCTCCTACAGTGATATTTCAGATTTATGTGATAAATGGGACAAAATTTATTATAATGATATTACTGGTGTAACAAATCGTTCTATTATATATTGGGTAAAAGAAGATTGTCCTCAAAATTATTATAATATTCATCGTAATACAGTCGATTATTTTATGAATGAATCCATAAAAGAATTGAATGAAGTAAATGTAGCTACAGTTTTATATCACTTATATAAAGATAAATATGTTTGTGTAGGAATAAAAGACGATAAATGGTATGAATTTATCAATCATAAATGGGAAGAGGTTGATTCGGGTACAACATTGCGGTATAAAATTTCAAGCATATTATTTGAAAAATATACTACAAAATTAGAAAGAGATCAAAAAAAATTAAGTGGAATTGACCCAGATAATCCTGAATGGACTATTTTAAAAGAGTGGTGTAAAAAAATAACGGATTGTGCTCAAAGAGTAAAAACGGGGGTTTTCAAAAATGCGGTAATGAGGGAAGCAAAGGAATTATTCTTTGACAAGGTATTTTGGAGCAAAATAGATACGAATCCATATTTAATGTGTTTCAATAATGGCGTTATTGATTTTGAAATAAATGAATTTCGTGATGGAAAAGCCGAAGATTATATTACAAAATCTACATTAATTGATTATATTCCATATGATTCTATACCGAAAGACACGGTTGATGAGGTAAATGAATTCATGAATCAGCTATTTCCATTACCTCAATTAAATGAATACATGTGGCAACATTTAGCCTCTACATTAGTAGGAACAAATGAAAATCAAACATTTAATATCTACATTGGGTCTGGAGCAAATGGTAAATCAAAATTAGTAGATTTTATGACCAAAGTTTTGGGGGAATATAAAGGTACGTTACCCATTACTGCGGTAACACAAAAACGTAGCGGTATAGGTTCTGTTTCACCGGAAATAGCTCAACTTGTAGGTGTACGATATGCAGTAATGCAGGAACCGTCAAAAGGTGATAAAATAAATGAAGGTATTATGAAAGAATTAACAGGTGGAGACCCAGTTCAGTGTCGCGCACTTTATTCGTCCAGTAAAACGTTTGTACCTCAGTTTAAACTGGGGGTGTGTACTAATAATTTGTTTGACATTACTAGCAACGATGATGGTACTTGGCGAAGAATTCGAGTGGTGGATTTTCAGTCTAAATTTACGGATAATCCTTATAATGATCCTAAATTCCCAAAAGACGATTATCCTCATCAATTTCCAATTGACCGCAAAATTGATGAAAAATTTGATATGTGGAAATATGCATTTATGGCAAAATTAGTAAATATTGCATTTAAAACTGGCGGACTTGTAAATGATTGTGAATATGTTATTGCAAAAAGTTCTGCATATAGGGACGGACAAGATTATTTTGCAGAATTTATCAAAGATAAAATACAACATAAAGATGGTGGTAAGATTAAGAAAACCGAAGCGCTTCGAGAATTTAGTTCTTGGTTTACATCTTTATATCATCAACAAATTCCAAAAGGGGTTGAACTATATGAATACTTAAATAAACGGTTTGGTTGTTATGTTAAAGGTAAAGGGTGGATAAATGTAGCAATTATATACGAAGATTAAAACCATAAAAATCCCGGTTTGGTATTATTTTCATTTTTTTTATCGTCTTTTTTGGGAGAAGGGGGATTGTTATAATAAGATAAATCTTTTGGTGGTTTATATATATTATTGTTTAAAAACATATTTTGCGGTCCAGATGTATACATGGTAGATACCTTATTTACTATAGATTTTAATATAAACAATATAAAGGGTAATATTGCAATGGGTAATAAAAATAATAATAATATAATTACAACAGATTTGGGTGTAATTTGTTTGTTAAACGTTTTAAAAGCATAATATATAAAACACGCATAATATATTAAAAGAGCTATACCATTTACTATATTCATTTTACCAATTTCATTATTAATATAATAAGTTTTTCTATCATTGGTATGTATAGACCCATATGTTTGGTCCAAATGTTTTTTAATTTTTACATTTTCTTTTTGTATTTTCATTAGAGCAGATGTTGTTATTTGATTAGAGTTGGATAATTGAGTAAATATTTTAATTAATGATTTAATTTCTGTATTTATTTTATTAAAAAAAGCATTGTATTTAGATATATGTTGTTCTACCATTTTATTATATCTTAAACTTAATGCGGTATTATATTTATCTGAGCCTATAATGTATGTAAAATAATTCGACTCTTTTTCTTTTAAATTATCTAATACTGTTTTTTCACTATCTTCTAACTGTAATATAGCATCTTGGTATAAAGATTTTAATTCTTCAGCTACTATAGATGTGCTACTCTTATTTATAGTTTGTAATTCTTTCATTTTTTTTTCAATTCCTTCTTGAAAATTGTCTAAAGCACCTTCTGGTAAAGCATTTTCAGCAGATTTTCCAAAATTAATTAAATCATCAGATATATCAGCTACATCTATATCTTCGGGTGATATGTCATTTAAATCTGGTGGATCATCTTCACTATATTCTTGATAATAATTAGTACCCATTATATAATATTCATGAATATTATATAATTATTGTAATTTCACATGATTCATGCTTGGTTCATATTTAAATGGCTTTAATTTCATATTTTTATAGGTTTCTTTTACTGTTGTTAGTTGTTTTTTACTATGACCTTTCGGCGGAGGACAATAATATTTATCATCATCATCATTCTTATTATCACCATCACCGTTATCTTTTTTTGCATTGGGTTTTAAAAACCAATCAAATTCATCAAATACTTGATTATCTCTAATAAATATGTTCCATAATTTTAAAATAGTTACTATAACACCTATTGCAATTATAATTCCTATTAAGATATTAGTTATTTTTTCGGGCATATTAGTTTTTTGATTTATAATAAGTAAAACAACAACGATTAAACATATTCCACTTATTGTTTTTAATACATCGGTTTGACTAGTATATTTTTTATCATAATAATCATTAATTTCTATTAATCTTAATTTATTTGTTAAATCTGTTTTATAAATATTCATTTGTTTTTTAACATTATTTAATTCTGCTTCTACTATATCTACAATAGCCTTTTGATTCATAGCACTGTTTCTAGTATCACCATAACGATCATTTAAATAAACCGCGTTTTGATTTAATTGTGTATATAAAGAAACTCGTGCTTCTGCCAATTCATTAATGGCATTTATTTTATTTTGTTTTTGTTCGATATTTAAAGAATTTCCTTCCGCATCTTTTTCTATTTTATCCATTAAATCTTTTTCTTGTGTTTGAAGATTCATAATAGCAGTTATAGTTTTGCCTTGAAACTCTTGTTGTCTTTTTTTATCATTAGGAACTAATGTATGTTTATATGATTTAAAATTTATATCTTCATCTTCCATTGGCATTTGTGTAAAATCAATATCATTCATCTTTAAATATTGTCTATATTTTATTTATGTATTTTTTAATAGTAATATAAATATACCTATTATTGGTAAAGCCACAATTGGTGGCACGCTTTTTTTATATACTAATCTAATTACAATTACTAATAATAAAATGATTAGTATTCCAGATAATATAAATAAGTAGTTCGTTCTTGTTAAATTGTCTGTTGTTTCTTTTGTTGAAGCATCCATTTTTTCTTGTTCTTTTGTAAATCTATTAAATTCTTTTTTAATATGTTTATAATCTTTCACATCTTTGTCTAATTTATGTATACTGATTCCCATATCATCTAATATTTTTTTTTCTTCTTCCGATAATGATGCCAATTCTTGTGATAATTCAATTGTTGTATTTTCAAGGTTATTTGTAGCATTTTCATATTCTAATAAATAAGAATTTTCCTTTGTAGGATAATTGCTAACTGCATATGCTAAACCACATTTGCTGCTTTTATCCATCGTTTTATTGGTAGCTGAATCAGTATCAATAAAGTTTTGCCATGTTCTACTGTTAATATTTTCAACTTCTTTATTACATGTTACATTCATTTTGTCTTTATCATATTTTTTGTTTCGTATATACATTTTTCGATCAGGAGAATATTTTCTTAATCCTTTTGGATACATTTGGTCATTTAAAAACATACAAGTCAGGTCACTACCAGTTTTAGCAGTTATAAACCCGGCACACCCAGGTACATCATTATTACAAGCTATTTCACATTTTTCTGGGCCACCATTTACGGTTAACGCGGATCCCGTGCGCACATCAGGTATTTCTGCTATTGTTCCTAAATCATCGTTATTTTTACTTCCTCCATAAGTATATGTTCCCACATAAGTATAATCGTCAGAATAAACTCCTACATTATTTACTGGCGAAAAATCTACATGTTTATTTGGATCAAATGTTGTATCTAATGGAACATCTGACCAACTTTGTAATACCCCATTTTCACTTACATAACCTATTTTCCCTACATTTTTTAAATTTGCAATTGGATTATTATCTTTTAACGCAGAAAACACTGCATGTGGTGTTATGTCTTCCATAGTTCTACCATATTTTTTTAAAGAACTTTTAAAACCAGAACTTTTTGATACACAACCATCTTCTGTCCAACATAAATGTATATTTCCATTCATATTTTGAATACGCGCATATCCATTTGGCGATCCAATATATTCACCATTTCTTAAAATTTCTCCGAATTTTAAATAATTTACATTATTTTTACCATTTGTTGCATAATTATCAGTCATTTTTGTAATATAAGGTTCTGGTACAGTAATAGTCATAGATTTTTTCCAATATTCAATTTCGGGCGTAGTTCCTTTTTGTATTATTCTTACTGTTGCAGTTAAACTACCATTACTATCTAAAGTATCTTTTAATTCTAAAACAATATTATTACACCCCCATCTATCATCATTACCGCTATTTGACGTACAATCAAACTTTATATTTGTATCGCCAGAGCGTATATTTGATATAGTCTGGTCATTTTCTTCAGCTAAAACAGTACCACAATTATACGATGCATTAAATAATGGCGCTGCTGTTCCACTACTTACAGAACAAGTAGTTCTATCTAATCGATTTGTTACATAATTATTAAATGTTGTATATTGGTCGCCCGAATTTAATAAATCTTTTATATTTGTAGCAACATATTTTTTTGTACCAAACCCCTCTTTTTTTTTTTTTCTATTTGTAAATGCTTCAAAGCTTTGTATTATACCACTAATTACATTTGTTTCATTTCCTGGTTTATTCATTTCTATAGATTGTGTAGGCTTATCAGAATATAAGCCACTAATTGCCAATTCTGCTTTATGTTTTGGAATATCTTTTTGTTGATTCATAAAGTCTTTAATATTAGTTGCGATTTGTTCTAAAATACCCCCAGGCTTGGAATAAGCTTCACAGAAACCATTTTTAAAATGGTCGCACAAAATATGATATGCTTTACTAATTAAAAAATCTGGCTTGTAATATTTATTTAAAGATTCGTCTAAACGTGTTTTATTGTTGCTAATTTTAGTTGTTATATTTTTTGATATATTTACATCAGATGGACAAGATAATTCTGTATATAAATCATTTGTTTTTGCATTTTTAAAACAGCATGTTATCATTTTATAAGATATATTATCTATAGGTGCATTTACACAGCTTATTAAATTCTCTCTTATTTTATTAAAATTTTCATTTTCTATAATCTCTTGCGTTGAATTTATCATTTCGGGATATTCATTATTAAATTCTTGAAAATCTGTTACCAATTCTATAATAAATCTTGTAAGCTCATCTATAAAATCATTTGCAACTTGCGCTTGAATTGGATGAGTTTCTTTTTTTATATTTACTACATTTTTAAAATTAAATAGTGATACATTGTAAAATACAACTGCCCTTAATGATGTTAAATAAGCACGATGTACATGTAACATACCATATTTTTGATTTGGGTATAAAATATTTACTAAATATGTATTATCCCATTTTCCTGTTTTATTTGAATTAACACTTTCTTTCGTTAAATTAAATGAATTTTTATTTCCTAAAAATAACATATTATT
>MDTB01232904.1_pt1 | contig 13150 bp, 10 predicted proteins | sample 811161 | NCBI WGS metagenome assembly MDTB01 (sample SAMN05326650, study PRJNA326480) | marine metagenome | isolation source: seawater | place: Mediterranean Sea | collected 2009 | reverse complement strand
TTTACCGCAAAATTGAGCGATAAGGCCCCGGCCAGTGCTCCGTCGCAAGCGCCAGAAGGGTTGCCGTTAACGGGCAAAATTGTGCTGCAACACTTAGCCGTATGCCAACCTTACCTTGCGGGGCATTTTTAAGCGCGCGCAAATGCAGCGTAATGCGGCCACCGCGCGGGGTAAACTTTAAGGCATTGTTTACCAACTGGTGCACAATACGCCCTATGCGCGCAGGGTCGGCCTGTACCAGTTGTTCTTTAAGTTGGTAATACTCTTCAAACGTAATACCTCTATCTTCAGCTTGCTCACGGTAAACTTTCATACGGCCGCGAATAAAACCAACAAGTTCAAACGCTTCAAGGTTCAGCGTTACATCACCCCCTTGCAGGCGGGAAAGTTCAAGCAGATCGCCCACCAGGCGTTCCAGCTCGTGGCTTGATTTTGAAATGCCATCTACAAATTTTGCAGAAACTTCATCTAAATCAGCATCTTTCAAAACTTGTATTGCGCCCATAATACCGTAAAGCGGGGTGTTTAGTTCATGGCTGATAACGGCCAAAAACTGGTCTTTCATGGTTTGAACACGGTTGGCTTCTTGCTTAGCTGTGGCTAGCTCTTGCACCATTTTTTCAAGTTTTTTGCGCTCGCGCACAATGCGTTTGATAATGGGGTAAAAGCCCCAGCCCCACACAAAAATAACAAGAGCGGTGGTCGATATAGCTATAGCCAGCAGAATCTGCTCATAATTATTACCTTTGCTACGATAATATTCTTCATACAGGTCAACAACTTGATTTAATTGCGAAAGCAGAACAAGTTGAGCATTATCTTCCACAAACCTTGTCAGCCCACTATTATGGTGCAGTTCACCACGCGGTGTATCTAACAGTGTGTTTACATTCGCCAAGAACGAACGCACGTGCCAATCCACCCCGCCAGGTTCAGCAAACATAACACGCGCGACCTCAGCAGGAGGTTCGGCTGGGTATTTATCTGTCTCATCACCCAGCAGCAAAACACGGTGCGACTGCGCCATAAGGTTAGCAGCCTGTGTCAGCGCAAAATGGGCATTAAACGCTTCGGCATCATCTTCTGCATGAACATAGGCATGAGTATAATAGGCAATGCGCTGTGCCAGCATACGCTGGCGGCCTGCCAGGTTAATAACGGCTGAGCTACTTTCAAGCTCATCAAAACTTTCATGGCTCACCCAAAAGCCGCCAGCCACAAGCCCTAAAATGACAGCCAGCCCCACTGTAAAGCGGGCAAACAACCGGCGAGCAGATGTTGGATGTGTCATAACTAATAAGCTACCGGAACAGGGTCTAAACTTCTCCATAAATACCACGTTGCTACACTTCTATACGGTGCAAAGCGTTGCCCAACTGCCGCCATTTGTTTTGGCGTTTCAGCGCTGAACGTGGTTTTTAGAGCTTTTTGCAGGCCTACATCACCCAGGGGCCAAATGTCTGGCTTTAAGAGGTGAAAAATCATAAACATCTCCGCTGTCCACGGGCCAATGCCTTTAAGTTGGGTCAGGTGGTCTTTTACATAGGCCTCGTCCTGTTCCCAGTGGTGGGGTTCAAAATGGCCGGTGGCCTCTGCCTCTACCAGCCCGTAAAGGTACTTAACTTTTTGGCCAGAAAGGCCGCAACTGCGCAGCAGTTCTTCTGGTGTATTGGTGAAATTATCTCCCCCCAACCCGCCTATAGCCTGTTTTACTTTGGCTTCTATACTGTTGGCAGCTTTAACCGAAATTTGTTGGCCAATAATAGAGCGCGCCAGCGTTTCAAAGCTATTGCCCCTGCTTTGCAAACCTGCATTTTCACCATACGTGGTGATGATTGTTGCCATGGCCGGATCGGCCTGTTTTAGGTGCGTAACGGCTTGGGGCCAATAAACTGGGTGGTTAGTCATAACTAAATGGGTTTGCTAATTTTTTAATGGGGTTAGGTGGCAGCACAATTTTGCCCGTTAACGGCAACCCTTCTGGCGCTTGCGACGGAGCACTGGCCGGGGCCTTATCGCTCAATTTTGCGGTAAATCCGCCAAAATTCATCTTCACCTTAATAAGCACAGGGGTGTAAGTGCCATCTGCTGTTACCCACAGGTTCCACTTTCCTTCCGTTTCATTCCGCTCTTTTCCTTTAAACAGGCGCGGCTTTAAGTGCCAAACCTCAGTTTCCCCCGCATGGGTATTAAGGGTGGTTTTTTCGGCTACGGTTAGCACCAAGGTATAGGGGTGGTCTAGCTCTGCCACTGGTAGGGTCAATTCTTCCCCAACTTGAATACCTTTAGAGCGCCCCCGCAGTGCATACATAGCTGAAAAAACATCCCGCGCGTGGGTTTCAAACATGTAAGTTTCAGGCGGCGTTTGCGCCAGTTTGTTGGTGTAAGAAACCTGTGTTTGCGCTTGCTTATGGGTAAATTGCATCACCTTATTGGCGTGGTAATTATTTTCATTTAATTCACGCACTGCACGTGTTGGCAGAAACGGAGCCTCTGGCGTGTGCACCCCTTCAATAAAAATGCGGTCACGCAGGGTAAACAGGGTGCCTGTGCCTTCACTGGTCCACGCGCGCACGCCTAGCTGGTAGCCTTTTTCATCTGCCGTTGGGGCATATAAAAACTCTGCCTGCCCAGCTTTTAAGAAACCGAAATAAACATCAAACGTTAGGCGCTCCCCCTCTTGCCAATTGGCAAAAGCAGGCATTGCGGCAAAAAACAGCAGGGTAAAGAAAATCAAAAAACGTGACATAGGCGCATCATGCCGGAGGATGAACAAACCAGCAAGCCTTTGCGCACTGAGTGGTATGCTTTAAGATAATGCAAAAAAGTAGAGCAATGCGCAGAATATACGCCTTTTTCCTTATTTTACCGCTCTTTCTTGCGGCCTGTGGAACCACACCGGAAGAGAAAATTCGTACTCTTTTAACGGAAGATAAACCTGCCGAAGCCTTAAAAGTGGCAGAAAAGCAGCTCATGAAAGAGCCAAGCGCGCCGCTTTTTAACGCCCTTGCTGCCGAAGCACGGCTGGCCTTGTGTTTTGAAACCAACTGTTTTGAAGACCCCGCCGCCCTTAAAAAAATTGCAACACACTTTGTGCTAACCACACCTGAAGATGGTAGCAACGGGGCTGATTTAAACCATATTTGGGCACTGCTTGATGCACAAAAGGTTGATGAAACCTACGTAAACCAACTGCTCAGCTTGTATGATGTTTTGCCAGCAGGCACCGCCCACACTCACCTGCAAGATAAGCTGTTTAATATTATGGGCCGGCAAATGAACCTGCTCAACGGTGAGTTGGCTGGCAGTATTTTGAAAGATTTGACTGAACGCCGTGAAAAGCAAGACCTTACAACCCATTTTATGGGGCTGCTTTCTGGCTTTATTTCTGGCGATATTTCACAAATCAACGCCCGCCTTGCTGGCGCCCGTTCTGCCGAACAGACCGGCCTTAGCCCAGCACTTATTGAACTTTTGCCCACAACCATTCTCATGCAAAATATTTATGAGGATGAACGCACCGGTGCCGAAGCCTTCGCCAAAAATTTCTATGAACAACTAGAGCAGTTAGAGCTTGAAGTTCTGGCAACCGAGCCTGCGCGCAAAGCCCTTTCGCAAGGGGTAGCAGACCTTATTGAAAGCCCTAAATTTGGCGAATTTGTTGCTGGCCACTATACGCTAAAAGCGCCGCCTAAATTTGCACCGCAAGCACAAGGCACACTGGAAACGCCGAATGTAGAAGCAGAACAACTTGCCGCCGCAGAAGGTGAAACCCCAACCGCACAGCCAGAAAAGGTAGATGCACTGGCAACCTCGGTTGATGTGTTGAAACTGTACTTGAAAAAGCAAGAGCTACTGCTGCTGCCAGAACAGACAGATTTGTGGAAAGACTTTATGCCCACAGCGCTAGATTACGCCGCCCGCACAAACGATGGCTCTATTCTTGAAGGGTTAGACCGCTCTAAAATTCCTGCCAGCGCGGTAGAAACCTATAACGCCCAGCTGTTTGAAGTCGCCGAACAAGCCATTACCCGCCAGCAAGATGCGTTACCAACGCTTAAACAAGTTATTGTTCCTGAAGAAGGCTCACGCCCTATAGAACGTGAATTGGCGCGCCTGCTGCGCTTGGCATTAGACGATGCTATTAAACAAAAGAACACCATGCGCGTTATGGCTTACACCGAATTTAAGCCAGAAATTGCCCGCCAAAACCGCCAAGGCATTGTAACCCTTGTTATTGAAGAAATTAACCAAGCATGGGCGCAAGACCGCTTTGAAGATATTCTCACCCTGACTGAATTTATGGTGAAAGGTATGGAGGTTGAATTCAACCTAGACAGCCTGCTGCTTAAAAATTTCGACAAATATTTGACCGAAATCAGCATTACCAGCATCACCCAGGCCGATACACCTGAAAAACTGCTAAAATCACAAGAAGATGTTCAACTAGATTTGGGTAGTAAATTTACCTTCCTGCAAGACTATTTCAGTACCAACCCCGCCGTTATAGACACCCAACTTAAAAACCTTGTTGTTGCTGCAAAAGGTACTTACGGCCCCGCCACAACACTGTACCGTGTTATGCACCTGTTCGATGAAGGCCAATTCCCCACGGCAGACCGTAACGGTTACCTAATAACCAGCATTAAAAACAGCTTGAAGAAGGACGAAACACTTAACGGCGCTCAAACCGCGGCAATTGGTTACAAGTTGCACCAAACCCACCCAGAGCTGCCCTTAATTTTCGTTGTAAACTTGGCGTTAGAGCGTTTGAAAGGGCTTGAAGAAGCACGCACCCTTTGGGCTGAGTCACCCGATAGTTTGCGGGCCGCGTTCGATGGTTTGCGGCCTCAGTTTGCTGCACTTATGCATGCAATAGACGAAATGGAAGGCGGCGACCATGTGCTCGCGACAGAGTTTTTCACCCGCATTACCAAAGGCGAATATTTAGAACAAGCCAAACCTTATTTAGAACAAATCCGTGCCGATGTTATTGCTGTTCAAGGGGTTTACCTTACCGCCAACCCAACAGCACAGCAGCCTGTGCTTATGCTGGCCTTGGCACCGCAACGCGCGGCACTGCCTAACTTTACCAGTGGTGGCACATCCCCCACTGTGGTTAACCTAACGGCTGAACATTTGCTTGGGGCAAATGTAACTGGCATTAGCGCTTTAGGCACAATTGAGGATGTAAACCCAGAAACCTTTAAACGCAGCTGGGGTAAAACCCTGCGCCTTAACCGCGGCGCCCTGCTAGACCCGAATACAAAGGTCATAGACCTTTCACCAAATACCAGTGCTTTTGCCAACCAGTTTGGCCACATGAGCGCGCTTAGCATGCGTGAGAATAAGCTGGTTGCCACCCTAGCCGATGGCAGCAGTGTAGAGTTTGCCAAAGTTAATGATGCCCCAACACGGCCCATCTTCCCACAAGGGCGCTTTGGTATTACTCAGCAAATTTCTGCCGCCAATTCAGCGACTGACCATATTCTCCCCGTTGGCGCAATTATGGAGCTTAAGGTCAACACTCAAAGCCCATTGCAGCCACAACAAAATGGCAAAAAATTGAATATCATTTACCCTGTAGCCGGTATTTTGCGCCACCCTGCCAGCACCACCCCGCTGCGTGTTGAAGGCTTTTACGACCCTGTAAGCACAGGCACCAACTTGCGTTACACCTACCCGTTGGGCGCTGGTGGTTCACAAGTTGAAGCACGCCTGCGCTGCCAGATTGTTGGCCCTTACATCCGCTGTGGTGGCCACAACCGCCATTGGGACCGCGTACGCTACAGCCACATTGTAAGCGGGCGCCGTGCTGCCGGTGGGCCAGAAGAAATTACCGCTGAGGATATTGAAGCCCTGCCACAAGCTGTGCCGGCCGTTGCCACCCCAACGCTGGATGAAACACTCCCCACTAGTTTAGACGGCGAACTACCAGAAGACGTGCTGGACTTTCCAGACCTGTTCTAACCTCTATGGCTGAACATATTTCTCTTTTGGCTGGCAAAGTTCCGCTGGTGACTTGTCCACCATGGCCAAACCCCAGCAGCAGCTCAGCATGGCTTGCTGCATGTGTTCCTGCAAAAAATGAGGAAACCGTGTTAGATGCAGGCTGCGGCGGCGGCGCTGTAGGCCTGTGCCTGCTGCAACGCATGACCCATACCCACGTAACTTTTGTTGATGTGGTGCCACAACTGGTTGCAACCACCCAAACCAATATTGCTGCCAACAACCGCACCGAACAGGCGCGCGCTCAACAGGGGGATATCCTCAACCTGCCCTTTGCCACAGCCTTCAACCACACAGTTGCTAACCCGCCATTTTATAACCGGCAACGCCAGCCTGGCAGCCCACATGCAGCCGTAGAACAGGCGCACGGCGCTGATGAAAATACTTTAACGCACTGGTTAAATGCCCTGCTTAGCCATACCCAAAAAGGCGGCACCTGCACTTTGCTTACCCATGCCAGCCAACAAGATGAACTTTTGCGCCTTAAAGCAGCCCCTCCGGCGCACTGCACCCTTATTCATTTACAAACCCACCCAACAAAGGCGGTTAAGCAGTTTGTGCTGCAAATACAAGCAGGCACCCCTGCTGCTTGGGAAGAGCGTGTGCTCCCCTGTTACGCTGCTGAAATTAACAAAGCCGTCCTAAGGGACGGCTCTGCTGCACACAGTTTTATAACTAACTTTTCTTAAACCGCATTGGCACGGTATTTCAGGCTGACTTTATCAGTCCGTACGATTGTATCTGTAAATTCAAAAGTCACGCGGCCACCTTGTGGGTCGTAACGGCCATCAACCTGTTGGTCTACCTTGCGTGCCTCAGTTAAAGGTACGTTTTCAAAAATAACTTCTAGGTAGGTGCGACCATCTTGCCCGCGGGCAACACGTTGCAGCACACGGCCACCATCACCAATGTTGTGTTGAATGCTCACAGCATTACCTTCTGCCGGTTTAAACTGACTTTCTGGTAATAGGCGTTCGTACCCACGCATAGTGTTGTAGGGGAATTTCATGGCAGATTGGTCTATAAGAACAGCTGCATTGTGCGACCAGTCACCGTTGGTAACTTGGTGGGGCCACAGGCGGTAACGGTCGTAAAAAGCGGCATTGGCTGTTTCAACAACTTCAATCTGTTCCATCAATTGCTGGGTGCCAGATTTAAGCACAACATCCCAAGGCACAGCCACCACGCCAAAAGCACCAACGCTTGAAAGCATCGCCGCTGCCAGCGCCATTTCGTCGTACGCCCAACCGCTGTTTGGCTTCATTTTAAAACGCTTACTCATGGCCCTTCTTTCTCCGCTCTTTTTCTAAAGATGCGCTGAATTCTGCGCCAACATAGTGAGAAAAGCTCTTAAAATCAGCTTTTTAACGCTGCAAAGTTACAACCAAATGTTGCTAAACCACCACATTTTTAGAACAGGTTATGTGGGTCTACATCTAAAATAAGGGATACCCCCGTGGGAACCGCCACCCCGCGCAACCATGCAACCATACGTGCATGGTCATGCTTGGGTAGTTTAACCACCACACGGTAGCGGTAAACATGGTTTAAGCGCTTTATAGGCAAAGGCGCCGGGCCAAGCACCTGCTCGCCTGTTTGCGCAGAGTAAGCCTGCGCCAGCTTTTGCGCTGCCTGCTGCACCGCGCCTTCATTTTTACCTTGAATGGTTACCGCCAGCAGCTTGGCAAACGGGGGGAACTTCCATTTCTGCCGCTCGGCCAGTTCTAGCGCATAAAAACCATCTCTATCGTGCGCCATCAGAGCCTGCATAAGGGGATGGTCTGGCGTGTGAGTTTGCAGGTAAACATGGCCTGCTTTTTCGCCCCTGCCGGCGCGGCCTGCCACTTGCGTCATCAATTGAAATGTTTGTTCAGCAGCGCGCAGGTCGCCGCGGTCTAAGCTCATATCTGCGTCAACCACACCCACTAAAGTCAACGCTGGAAAATGGTGCCCTTTGGTAACCATCTGCGTACCAATGAGAATATCTATTTCATGTTCTTCTAACTGGCGCACCAGCTCTTTTAACTGCGCGGGCGAGGCTACGGCATCACTATCGGCCACGGCAATGCGCGCCATAGGAAAATGTATTTTAACCTGCTGCTCTATTTTGCGTGTGCCAGGGCCATAAGCCGCCAGCTTTTCGCTGCCACATAAAGAACATTCTTTCGGCCACGGCGCACTAAACCCGCAGTGGTGGCAAGTGAGCCTTCCGCGCTCAGGCGTGCCATGAGCAACAAGGCTGGCATCGCACCGGGGGCAGTCGTGCCGGTGGCCACAACTGCGGCAAATAAGCAAAGGCGCCACCCCACGCCGGTTTAAAAACAGCAATGCCTGCTGCCCTTTAGCAAGGGTGTTTTCCAGCGCCCCGATTAACAAGGGAGAAAGGTATTGGTCTGGCCCCAAAGGGCCATCTGCCTTCATATCTAACGTGGTGACACTTGGCAGCAGAGCTGGGCCGTAACGTTCTTTCAGTTGCACAAACTGGTAGCGCCCGCTATGGGCATTATGCCAGCTTTCTAAGCTGGGTGTGGCAGAACCCAAAACCACGGGGCACTGCCAACTTTGCGCCAGCGCAATTGCCATGTCGCGCCCTTGATAACGCCATGAGTCGGTTTGTTTATAGCTGGCGTCGTGCTCTTCATCCACCACCACGTAAGCTAGGTTTTTAAAGGGTAGAAACAAGGCACTGCGCGCACCAACAATCACCCGCGCACGGCCATTTGCAATGCGCCACCATGCTTGGCGCCGCTGCTGTGGTGATACGTGCGAATGCCACACCACCGGCGCGCTGCCAAACTGTTCTTCCAGCCGCTTAACCAGTTGCGGTGTTAGGGCAATTTCAGGCACCAGCACCAAAACTTGTGCACCAGCATTCTGTTGCAGAACTTCTGCCAAAATATGTGCGTAAACTTCTGTTTTACCGCTGCCTGTCACGCCGTCTAGCAACGTAACTTGAAACTGCCCCAGCTCTTTTTTAAGCGTATTAACCGCCTGCTGTTGTTCAGCATTTAATGTTTTTAGGTTGAAATGAAGGGGCTCTGCCTGTTCGGGCTGGTCTTCCAACGTTAGTGCGCCAGCCTGCACCAAGCCTTGCACCACACTTGGTGACACACCACAAAATTCAGCCAGCGCCCCTGCCTGCCAGCTTTTGCCAGCGGCAAGCTCTAATACTTTACGGCGCGCTTGGGTTAACCGTTCAGGCGCGTGGCCTGTTACCACCAACTTTCGTGCGGGTGTGGGCTGTAAGGGAATTTTGCCCCCTATAACTGCCGCCCGCCAAGGTTCCCCCGGGGGACTTAAGGTATAGCGCCCTGCCCAGCGGAAAAACTGCACCATTTGCGCTGGCAGGTGCGGAGCATCTTCCACCAGAATTGCGGGCTTGAGCGTGCGTTTAGGTGCATCTTGTGGCAGTTCAACCACAATTGCATGACATTCCTTCGTACCTACCTGCACACTTACAACAGCGCCAATTTTTGGGGGCTTTGCACCTTGGTACATATAATCCAACAATTTCGGCAGCGATAACGGCACCAGAACACGCACCACGGGTTGCGTAGAGGCCACAGTTTGTTTGGTGTTTTGTTGCTTAGCCATTGCGGCTGGCAGTCTAGCATGGCACCATAAAAAAAGCGGCACCAAAAAAGGCGCCGCTGAAGTTGAGGAAACCGATGAGAGCCTGGGCTACTTCCTCACCAGCAACCCATTAAGTTTATTATAGGGCGCCAAGTTACCCTTTTACAGTGAGGCCACGTAAAAAAATGACCACAACAACACCAACACCCGATTCAATTATTGAATTTTTAAAAGCCCAGCCAACTTTTCTGGCCGACCACCCAGACCTGTTCAGCACACTAAAACTGCCTTCAGAAGGTGAAAATGTAACAAGTCTGGCTGCTTTTCAGGCTGGTCAGCTGCGCCGCCAGCTTAGCCGCACACAACAAAAATTGCGCATGGTTACCCAAACAACCATGGCAAACATGGCCAGTATTCAGCAAATTCATGACCTTATTTTGGGTATTATTCGCGCAAACTCATTCACCGCGCTGAATAAAAGCCTGAAGTCTGACCTTGAAGAACAGATGGATGTACACGTTACCAAGCTGCTGGTTACCCCGCACGATGCGCTGCCTAAAAGCATTAGCACTATTGAGGCCGATGCACTTTCAAGCCTGTTTGGCCCTAACGAAACTGTGTTGCTGCGTACCCTTACATCTGAAAGTAATTGCGCCTTTTACGGTAAGGCTGGCAGTAAGCTGGCGTCTGACGCGTTGTTGCTGCTTACCAGCCAAACTGGCGAGCCTTTGGGTCTGCTGGCCCTTGGCAGTGAAGATAAAACCCGTTTCCACGAAGGTATGGGGCAAGACCTGTTGCGCTTTTTCGCAGGGGTTTTAAGCGCCTGTGTGGAGCGTTTGGTAAGCCAAGAGCAATAACATGCTGCCGCAGGCTGAAGATTTTCTTCACCACCTTAGCCACATTAAGCGTTACAGCCAGCACACAACTGCGGCCTACCAGCGCGATTTAGCGCATATTGCCCATTTTTTAGAGCAACACTGGGGCAGTGCCGTTACCGCCAAAAACCTGAAAAACATAACCGATGGCGATATTAACAGCTGGTTAAGCCATGCGCTTCAACGTGAGGGGTGCAGCAAAGCTACAGCAAACCGGCGCCTTGCGGCCATGCGCCAATATTTGAAATGGATGGAGCACAACAGCAGCACCCCCCTGCCCAAACTTGCCCCGCTAAAAAATTTAAAAGGTGCGCTGACCCACCCCAAAGCACTGCCTGTTGGTGATACGTTTGATGTGCTGCGCCAGACTTTAAACCTCACACCCGATGTTACTAAAAACAGCCAGAACTATGCCCTGCTCTGCCTTGTTTATGGGTTAGGCCTGCGTATAAGCGAGGCCCTTGCCCTTAATGTGGCCGACTGGCAGCCCGAAGGGTTGCGCATCCACGGGAAGGGGAACAAACAGCGTATTCTACCCGTGCCAGAGCTGGTGCAAAAGGCTATGCAGCCTGTTTTGACGGATAGACAGGCTGATGAACCACTTTTTCTTGGCCCACGTGGCGGGCGCTTAAATGTGCGTAATGTACAGCTTTTGGTACAAAAACTGCGCACCCATTTAGATTTACCCAAACATGTAACACCGCACGCATTGCGCCATTGCTTTGCCACGCATTTGCTGGAAAACGGTGCGGATATTCGTACCGTGCAAGAACTTTTGGGCCACAGCAATCTTTCTACCACCCAGCGCTATTTAGCGGCTGATGCCACCCGCTTGAAAGCTGTGCATACGGCAAGCCACCCGCTCAACAAAAAATCTTAAACAAACGCGACATACAGCAGGCGTAACGCCAAAAGCGTGACAACTGTTTTAAAAATAATGCGGAAAAGATGTTCAGGGCATTTATCTAGAATTTTGCGGCCAAACCAGCTGCCGGCCATGGCCGCTGGCACCATACAGGCAATAAGCTGCCAATAAGCACCAAATGCAAAGCCCATAACCACAAAAGCCACCACCTTCAACAAGTGTTGAAACGCCATGCAGGCGCCATGTGTGCCCACAACGGCTTGGCGTGGCAGGTCGATCCGTGCGAAAAATGGCCCCAACAAAATGCCCCCTGCGCCAAAAAACATGTTTGCCGTTGCGGTCAGCAAACCAACGCCGATAAATTTTTTAGTTTTAGAAATTTTTAAGTTGCCGAGCTTTATCTTCGGCATCCACACCACCAACAATACAAAGCTGCCAATCATCGCATTTATTATCCCTTCTGGCAGGGCAAGCATGATGTGCGCACCCAAAAAAGCACCAGGAATGCTTGCTAACGCAAACGGAATAAAAATAGCCTTATCAACAAATTTACGCAGCAGAACCGTGCGCGATATATTTGAACTGAGCTGGACCGCCCCATGTACCGGAATAACTGCCGCACCCGGCAGGAAAGACGCCATAACCACCAGCAGAGTAATACCGCCGCCCATTCCAACAATCGCCGTAAAGGCCGAGGTGCAAAACACCGTAGCAGTTAAAATAAGCAGGGTACTCAGTCTGCATTCTCCTGCTGGGGCTCTTCCTCGGTATCGTCCTCTGCTTCTTCCACCACTACGGCGGGGTAGCGTTGCAGATCATCCAAAACGGAATCTATACCCCGTTTAGATTGCGCTGAGATAACATGGGCACGCACACCTGCGGCAGCTAATGCTTCTGCGGCGGCGGCGATATCCTCCTCTGCAATAGCATCTGCCTTTGTTAGGGCAACCACTTCGGGCAGGGTGGCTACAGTGCTGCCATAGTCAGCATCGTACTCTTCAAGCTCTGCGCGAATTGTTTCGTAAGCTTCTACAGGGTCTTGCCCTATGCTGGTATCAATAAGGTGCAGCAGCACGCGGCAGCGGCTGGTGTGCTTCAAAAAGCGGTGCCCCAAGCCCTGCCCTTGTGCCGCACCGGCAATAAGGCCTGGCAAATCGGCCATGACCATATCTTTCCCGCGGTGGCGAATCATCCCCAGTTGAGGGGCTAGCGTGGTAAACGGATAGTCCGCAATTTTAGGCTTGGCATTACTGACAGCTGAAAGAAAAGTGCTCTTCCCTGCGTTTGGCAAGCCAAGCAAGCCTACATCGGCCAATAGCTTCAAACGCAGGCGAATGGTCATTTCTTCGGCGGCTTCACCTGGGGTAGATTGACGAGGTGCTCTATTGGTAGAACTTACATAGCTGGCGTTCCCACGCCCGCCACGCCCGCCTTTTAGGGCAATAAAGCGCTGGCCGGCCTTTTTCAGGTCTACCAGAACATCGCCGCTGTCTTCATCTAAAATTTCAGTACCGACTGGCACACCTAGAATAATATCGTCTGCGCTTTTACCGGTACGGTTGCGCCCCATGCCCGGCATACCGTTTTTAGCTTTGTGGTGTTGCTGGTAGCGGTAATCTATCAGGGTGTTCAGGTCTGACGTGGCTTCAAAAATAACACTACCGCCGGTACCGCCATTGCCGCCATCAGGCCCGCCAAATTCAACATACTTTTCACGCCGGAACGACACACACCCCGGCCCGCCCTTGCTGCCGAAGCACGGCTGGCCTTGTGTTTTGAAACCAACTGTTTTGAAGACCCCGCCGCCCTTAAAAAAATTGCAACACAC
>MDTB01195621.1_pt1 | contig 13150 bp, 12 predicted proteins | sample 811161 | NCBI WGS metagenome assembly MDTB01 (sample SAMN05326650, study PRJNA326480) | marine metagenome | isolation source: seawater | place: Mediterranean Sea | collected 2009 | reverse complement strand
TTCAATATTATTATTAAATTCTTCCTGCTCTGCTCCTTCCAGGTCATACTCCGATCCAGCAACCGGGTAAAGAGTAAGTTTACTATAATGTTCTTTGGGAATATCAAGCGACTGATATACTAGTATTTCTTCAAGATCCGCGAATCCACCGGACTTTCTGGTGAATTTTTTAATCTTTTTTGGAGGTATTTTAGGAAACAATGGGTCGTTGTCAGGTCTGCCCAAATATTCAATCTGTTTTGTGTACCACCTAAACCTTAAATAATCCACCTCGTTAAAAGCTGGGTCTCCGGGTTCTGGAAGCATAGAAAACTGGTCAAGAATAGTTTCAGGAAATGCTGCTATTTCCAGTTGAAGGTAAGACTTGAATGCTGTTAAGATTGTAGCGATTGCTCTCTTCATAATCTTGTCATGATATTCGTTATCGTACGGTCCTGGTAGTCCCGCCTCCTTCAATTGGTCCGCTGTAAATTCCGGCAGGAGTCCCGAAAGGTCTCCTGAGTCTGCCAAATCCTTTAAGATCTTTCTTTTTTCGTTAAGCGCTTGCAATTCGCTACGAATTTGGTCATCGTTCGCACCTGCATCTTGAAGCATCCGACGCAAATCCTCATCATCTTTGCACAACTCTTGAGATATAACAATGTCGCTCAATTCCTTAATTCTGTCGCAAATTAGTGGATCAACTACGGTGCCAAGTGTCATGAAAAATTTACTGACATCATCCGCATTATCCAACACCTCTTTGAGCGAATTTGGGGTTGCCTTTATAATCTTAAGCACAATGCCCAATACATCATCGGAAGCTTGTCCCTGCAGTAAGGCACAAAATTCCGTTGGACTCAAAACAACACTTATTGACTCTAGAAGATTAGTCTCATCATCACCGATGACATAATCAGTCAACCCCATATTATCAAGAGTCTCAGAAACCTTCTCTGCTGTTGAGGCTTTCTCCGGTGCGTTAGCAAAGGGGTTTCCTTCATCTCTTGCATCAATTGCAGAATAAAGCGCTACCCCAGCCCTCAAAACATCAGAACAGTCAGGCATGTTTACTGTTTTTAAGATATTTCCAATAAATTCACATATAAAAGATAAGATAATGTCATTTATTGCAATTTTCAATCTTGGCAAAATAAAGACAAGTGGATCAAAACTAGGAATGTCAGGCAAGCTTGGTATTGACCAATTAAAGTTAAAATTCCAATTTAAATTAAGTGAAGGTACGCACTTCCAAAGATCACAAATTAACATGTTCATGTCAAACTGGTTTATAAATTCTGACCACATCTTCTTTAAATCGCATGGCAATTCTCCAATTTTTGGCCAACGCGTTGGAAGTTCTGGTATTAACGTGCCCTTAAACTTAACAATATCTTCTATACTTGCAGCTGCGATGTTGTTCTTTAATGCCTTGAGTTCTTTTGCTTCCTGTTGAGCAGACAATATTGCTGAATTTTTAATTTCTGAAATACTCTTCAGAGCTTTAGTGTATATACCTCTTCCTGAATTCACCTCTTCATTTATTGTGACATCTATGTTTACGCCAGATCGCTCCTGCTTATTGAAGTTTATTGACAAAGTTGGCCAATGATATCTAGAAAAAAACACCAAAGCAGGTTTGCCCTCGTCAAAATCTGAACAGGGGTTATCTCGCAAATCTTTATCTAGCGTTTGAAGTAACGACAAATACCCCATTGTTGTTGGATTCGTAAATGGTTGACGTCCAGGGTTGTTTGGACCTCTGTTGAAAACATCCAACCCAGCTATCAAAATCTTATCAAGACCTTTTTTGCTATTAGTAAGAGATATTGACTGTACCTTGTATCCGACGATCGTCTTAACGTTGGTCGTTGTTGTATTGCCTGCAGTTGATGACTGTACCGAAGGATCTGACTTTATTGAGTTATTAACATACCCAATCACCCTAGTGAATGTCACCCTCAATTTGGTATCGTTTAAGAACCTTTCTGACCCCTCCCTAAAAGGCAGTGTATCGTTATAGTTTAACTGTAGATACTCATTCATCGGATCAATGACACTTTCTAGGTCCGACGCTATAGTACTGGGACTTATAGATGGAGCAATGGGTGGATCGATCTTTTCAAACCTACTAGTTGTTTTTGATGGTTTGGAATTTTCTTCAACGAAAGTCCTTATAGGATCCTCATATTCTCTTATCTTACCTGCGACTCTCCTGACTGTGCTTTCAAACTCATTCATTGTTATATGGAGTATAGGTGGTGACAAGTTTTGTGCTCTTACATATTGTGAGTTTTCAATATGCTCCATTGCGGAATTTCTTTGAAAAGCTTCGTCCATCTCTCCGCGTCCCTCAAGAGCTTGGGACCATGCATTTTTTGCTATCTTTGACGCTGCCTTTTTTATTTTCCTCTTCGCAGCTTTTGCACCTTTATCAATCTGATCTCTCACTTTGCCCATGCTTAAGTTTTCAAAATCTTCTACAAGATCACCTGCAGCATTGTAAGCTTCTTTGGCGCCTCCCCAAAGTTTTTCCGCTGTTTCTTTCGCGTCATCATACGCCTTACCAATTCTTTCGAGACTGCCCTCATCGTCAAGATCAAACTCGTTTGATTGAAGAGCGTCGTTGCCTCCTGGTATCTCGTTAAACATACCCTTTTTGATGCGTATAATTAAATTATATACCGACAAAGGTCTTAAAGAGGGGGGTGAGATTTCTTTGATATATGCAAAATTAACCTTGGATTTAGTTAAATTCTGCAATAGACTTTGTCTGCGTAGTACGTCCTCAAAACCGCCGGCAATTCTATCCTGAACTGCGTTTGGATCATTTGTCGCGGTGACTACAAAATTGTACCTTGCAAGAGGAGGCATAGGTTCTTCTATTGCACCATGCGCTCTTAAGAGTTGTTCATATTCCTTTTTTTGCGGATTCTCACCAGTAATGGTCCATGCAAGATCTTTTCTATAAAATCTAAAAACGGCTAGAACAGCTGCTCTAAAACATGTTTTAAGAGTTGATATGTTCTCTTCTTTATAAAAATCATCGATAGATGCAAAATCTTTAGTTGTATACTTCGTTACATACTTGTATGTTATGTATTCTTTCCCCACTCTAGGGGGTTTTTGCACATCATCGTTATCTGTCGGGAATACACTTGTATTTCCGTACTCATCAACCAGGATATTTTCGCCATGCGGTTCTTGGGCGTTTTCTAAGTTATTAATATAATCACTATAATAACGAGACTCTAAAAATTCTTTTGCGGCGCGGTCAAGTCCACGTCTCATCATAACCCTAAAAGTTATCTCGCCGATGGTTCCATTTTCTCTAAAAGGTTCATTGATTCTGATCTCAGGGATAATATCCACGCGCCTTGCAGTGTCGCGATTCCAGACTGTAGTCTCCTCTTCCAGTGCAGTACGATGCTCTGCCTGCCACTGACTTATTCTAACTTGAAGTCTTGTGTCGAACTGATTGGCTGTAGCTGTTTCTCCCGGTTTTGAAATAAGACCGAAATACAATTTTAATATCTCTACTTCAAACGCTTGACCATCTGAAGTCGGAGGTCTGACGGGGACGTTAAACTCAAACAAATCTGTACGCATACCACCGTCAGAGAGTGTCCTGTCATATTCAAAAATGTAACTACTAGTAGACATTACGTAACATTCTCGCCTTAATTAACGTTGTTGTGGGAACTTAATATAGACTGTTCGCCACCAGGTTGTAAATACTGTTTATCTATCTTCTCTATAGAATATTTTTCTGCAAAAGCAGAAAAAGTATCAAGACTTACCAGTTTAGATATTGATAACACAGCAGTGGAACAAATTTTTGGATCAATAATATTCGGAATGCCAGCTGGAAATGCTTGTGGATGTATATGCGTTGCCAATGCCACATCAAGTGCAGATAAGTTTTCAATTAAACTTGCGATCGTTCCAACAATCCTATCCAACAATACCCCATGTGCTGTCAGGCACCCAACTAGATTGGTTCCCAAAACCATTGGTTGCAAATCCTCAGAATTATTGCCAGCAATAATATCAATACCATTTATTTTAGTTGAAGGGTTGCCTCTTGAGTTTATGAGTTGATTGTGTTGAGTTACTAACTTTATCCCTGCATCTCTTGCTATTATTCTGACGCCGTCTGCCTTCATGCAAATCCCAGATCGATCTTTTGGTCGACCAATGCGCCCAGGAGACAACTTGAAATTGTGATCCATATCAGTTCTTTGTGAGATATATATTCTTGCTGCGTCGACGACCTCATCGCCTCGATATATTTCAGAATTAAAAATTGGTCCAACTTTCATCGGGGTATTGTCAGGTCTCTTGCTTGTTGGATGTGGAGACATTCGACCGACAACTATATCAATTGCGCCGGCCTGGCTTTCGCCCTGTCCAGGACCATAACCCGAAGCAAACCCAGATGGGCGGTCGCGACCAAATATTATCCATTGATTGTTTTTTCCAGAAAGAGGCACGTCGCCTTTGCACATCTTATATCCAGGGATTTCCTCAATTTTTTGCTTATCAAAATATCCAGAATTTTCTGCTCTTAGTTCAGATTTTTTCTTTTCAGGGCGAGTATTCTCTCTTCCCTTGTCCAGACGAGACTTTCTATTCTTTAATTGTCTTTCATTGTTGTATCGACGGGCTCTATGTTTTGCCTCTTCGAGTTCTTCATTAATATCAGACGTTTTTTCAGCTCGCTCACCTTCAGGTGGTCCGTCCTGCATTTCAAATGTTTCTTCACTCATACGATTATTATACCTTATAGATTAAGTAGTGGAATTGATAAATTATTATTATGATGTTTCCTAGTCTATTACGACTGATATCCGGTGCCAGTTCTATCATCAATCATCATTTGATCACTACTTGATTCCGTAGCATTTCGTAATGCTTCTTTTATTTTTCTATCAGTGTGTGCTTTCATTATCTTTTCCATCTCTTCTTTCGTATTTATCATTTTTGATGGACCCTGTTTAAAAATAACCCAATCAGGGGACTCCTTAAACGTTTCCATATCTCTAAATATTTTTGTTGATACAACCCTGTTAAATTGATCCGGATTAGTTTGTATCACAACTATTTCTGTTTTGTTATTCATTTTAGCATACATCATTACTTTTTATCTCCTTATTATGGTCCGGTGGGTCCGCATATCGGTATCGATTTGGTCGGGTCCGATGGATCCGGTGCACGACTGATGACGCCCTCGCCTTCGGGACACGGGTTAATTGGTCTGTGGGTAACTTCTGCCTGAAGTCTTGCTGCTACCGAGTTGATAAATGCTGTATCGCGGCGACGGTCGGGGTACGCCGCCAGGGCTGCCTGTTTGGCCGTTAACTCGCCTGCCCTATAGGTTTTGCGAGAAATGTTACCCATGCCGCCGCCGAGTGTCACGGTGCCACCATATCTATATAAATTTTTAGCTCTACTATAATTACCAATTCCTTGTCTTCCCAGATCTCTACCAGAAGCGCCGCCAGCACTAAAGGCGCCGGCCGGTGCAGGTTTTCCACAATCTTGAGCAAATCCAGATGCTTGTCTATCTATTATTTCTATATCTTGATCTGGACTTGGTGCGTATCCATCTTCGCCCTGCTTAAGCAACTTAATGCCTGGAATGTTATTCAATATTAAAACATTCCAATGCTTTGGTTGATCAATCATGTCTGGTAATTTTTCAGCACCAAAAGCTCCGCCGTTCCAACTAAGAACTGGGGAGGAGTCCTTTTTAATACCCGCAACATGTGCCTTCCATTTGTTAACACCCTTAGGTATATCAAATAACGGGACTCCACTAGAGTCTCTAACTTGTCCATATCCGTGTGTAAGAATTATCTTTTTAACGATATCATAAGACCAAGATGAACTATTCCCCATCAACCTTAATTGTACATACAACTCCATAGGTTTTCCATCAGAATGTCCGCCAAATGCTTGGTGAGAAGTTATCCCCGACTTTCTTCCAAGTATATGCTTACTTCTGTCACCGCCATCGCCCTTTTTTCCACGCTTTCTCTTTAAGTCTCCCATGATCCAGTAAAAAACATGCTGGTCACCTTCTACGATTTTTATTTTTCCTACTTTTTCCAACCCTTTCATTCCTGATTTGTAGGGTTGAGTACCTGATCCGCCGACGCGCTGGATGACCTTAGTTCCATTTCTATATGTCTTTACTTTATGTCGTGATTCATAAGTTGGTTCATCCATAGGGGCATACACTCCAGCATCTATATCTGATTGTGTTATTTTAATTCCACCGCCCATGCGAGATCGAGTGGTTTCATCATATAGATCTGTTTCTGTATGCTTTCTTCTTTTCAATCTATTGCGGCGTCGGCAGGCGCGGCCACGGCGGCCTCGGGGACATTCCTCTTCAGTAAATCCAATATTAGTTGACATTCGGACAGATGAAAAAGAATATTTTCCTGATGGTAAGTCATCTCTTACAAACCATGTAGAGTTTTCAAGTATTTGATATGAGGCAGTTATCTTATCTACAGACGGAACATCCTCGCAAACCTTTAAAGAAAGAGCGTATGCAGATTCAAATTGTGCTGCTGGTGGAATTACGTAAGTGTTTTGCACTTTTCGAAACGGAATACCTCCGCATCCGTGCCACCTTGTGCGAGAAATCTCCTGTTGATACATGTTCTTGTTGTCCATACTGTGTGTGCGGTCGCCTCGGCGACCCTTAGGTTCTCCCTCCAAATATGGTAAAACAGTAAAAAATGGATTACAAAATTCAACCCCAATACCATTTGAGTTGGCGCCGGGGCAGTGGTATATCTTTCGCTCATAAGGCAAGTACTTGTAAACTTTAAACCAATCCTGGTCAGGCATTCTTGAAGTTGTTTTTTGACTATGCTGAAATGACAATCTACTTGATTTAACGCCTCCTTTTGTTTTTGCTTTCAATCCTGGGTGACCACCCGACATAAAGTGTACACCGCCGCCCTTTATGAGCATACTTTTTTCTGCTTGGATCTCGTTCCATCCGCCTGTTTCATGCAATACAAAATATACTATCGATTCTTTACCTTTAGGGAATTTACCATTGCTAAAGAATGTTAAGTTTGAAGGCCAGTTTGATGGTTTACAATAAAACCCTCTAGGATACTGAACCACCCTAAGGGATGACGCTACAAGTTGACCACTCTTTCCTATTTTTAGTGGATTAATAGTAAAGGCAGATGAATTTGCAGGACTAAAACTAGTTCTTCTAGTTCTTCCTGACCTGGTGCTGCTTGTTGTGCCAGGTCCAGTGGTTGTGGAAGGGGGGCAGGTCTGACCGGGGGGACATTCCGTATTCTCAGCGTCAGGACTTGCATCCTGGGTTTCGTCCATGAATGATTTTACAAGTCCATGCGTAACACCCTTCATTTCCACTCTGCAAACCTGCCCTGTTCGATCAGCAGCTGGTGTGGATGAGTAGTCGTCCAGCAATTCATAAAATCTAAAACATTTTGATAAATCTATAGAATTAGGATTAACGTCCATTATTGCAGATGTCGTGCCAGCTGGAATTCCATAGTGAAGTTTAACGGGAATTGGATCCGATATCCCAGATCCATTTTTTAGCACTGATCCTACATCAATTATACCGGGATCATGAATCTGGTATTCGCCTTCAAGTTCGACTGACTTAAGTATGAGAGCGTATCTAAGTCCACTAACCCCATCATCAACACGATGGGGTCTTGATGCATCATTAGTCATGCTACCCAAATCTGATATGAAACCACCCATGGTGCTATTTTTGGGCACTACACTATCAAGCATCCTGGTATTTGCACTGTTGGGACTTCGAAACCTATCAATTAATTCTTTACTAATCGATGCCATCAATCTTCCTCCGCGTCAGAGTTGATCATCTCAAACAATTCGTCCCTTTCTTCTTCTGAGATTGATGTATCCTGTTCGTTTGATGTCTTTTTTTGCACCAGTGCAGCAATTTTTACCAATTGCTCATTTGATCTTTGGAGGGTTTCTAAATACTTTGCTGCTACGAGACCCACTTCACGATGGCGGTCATCGGTTGATTGCATGTACTTCATCAAATTCATGAGAAGCACCTTTGTAGCAGCCCTGTCATCTTGGACATTTGTTGTTGCTGCGTTTATTAATTCCTGTACTGACTGTTTTGTTTTCATATCTTAATTATGAAAAAACTAAAATTTATCACCCCGTTCATATTTGATAATAAAATATTTGTACCTTTCCCTCATTTTATTTAAAGTGTTAACGATTTGCTTTGTTTTTAATCCTGTCATCTCCCTTAGGTATAGATAAACTGCTTTTTTGTTTAAAATGTCAATGTCTTGAACGTTGTCCAGAAGTATTTCAACTGCGGTTATAACCTTCTTCTCGTTATCTTTAGTGAATAAATTAGATTCTTTCCATCGAGTAACTTCTTTTCTTAAATTTGTCCAAAACTCATGCTTTTGTCTCTTTTGGATATATGTCACATCATTATAAATAAGTTTTTCGTGTGCATGTTCCTTAATGATATCGTTATAGGAAATTTCTCTCTTAATTTTTGTAGAATGTTTTTTTAATTGATGGATAAACCAATGTTTAGTTATAACTGAGAAATATGAAAAGGCCTTGGATCCTCTGTTCGGATCATATTTGCTTAAAATTGTTGTTAACCAAATCTTGCAATCCTCTTTTAAAAAATCGATATTTGGTATATTTGTAAATTTATAAGTGTAAATTATCTTATCTACCATCTCACTGAATGCAGGTTGTATATATTCAATATAAATCTGTTCTCTCTTAGAGCGGTCTTCTACCGAACAATATTCCACTATTGCATTCTCGTGAACACTTGTGAAATAATAATTAGTCTTCTTCTTCGGCATACTGCTCTTCTTCCTCCTCTTCCTCTGCCACCATGGCCATCAGATCCTCGTGCTCATCTAACAAGGTTAAAACATCCTTTGAGTGCTGTATAAGCGCCTGAAGGGTCTGATCTCCGTAAAACATTTCCGCCTCATGGACACTTTCTACATGACCCCTAAAGGACATAAATGCGGCCGAGAGCGCCTCCATGTTTGTGCCCACGACAAAAATCCTTCTAGCAATCCTAGTTGAATAAAAAACTAAAAACACATTCAACACAACAGAGAGTGCCAGTATTATTTCTAAAATCATTCTTCCATCTCTCTTTTCATTCTTACCTTCTCTTCCTTTATTTCTTGTTTTGCCTGTTCAATATGAGACTTCACTACATCTCCTGCCCTTTTTATGTATTTGTCATTACTTATCGAGTCAGAAATCTTGTTAACCGTTTTGGTAATTTTTTTAGAACCACACTTAGTGCAATCACTTTGCGTTTCCGACATAGATAAAAAAACACTAAACGTTTTCTCACATTCTGAACAGTAATATTCGTAAAGGGGCACTAGTCGCTTCCGACAGTATTTTGCTTTTCTTCCCCAATGGTTCCCTGTAGGTCCACTGTTGGCGGATTTAAAACAATCACCTCTTCCATCTCGTTCATCATTAGATCAAAGTTCTTTAAGATGGGAACAATGTCTGTTTGATTCATAAGTGAGTTTTGTAGCGCCATCATAATAGCGCCCAATGCTTGATCAGATAACTTCATTTTACTTCTCCTTTTTTGCTAACTGCTCTTCCTTTTAATTTTTCCCAATCTTTTTCCGGTCTTACGTGCAAATTTGTTTTCCATGCCCCCTTTAAAACCGAAAGGTCTAGATCGATTGAGTCCGCAAAAGTCATAAATGCGTTGATATCTTTGGGGAAACAAGACCCTCCAAATCCCCTTTTGCCATCAGGTCCTGGAACCTGCAAATGCGAATCGCCGATGCGGCCGTCACTAACAAATCCGCTGACGGCTTTGCCCCAATTAATAATCTCCAACTTGTCGGAAACCATCTTCATTTCATTCATAAACGAAACCTTAACAGCAAAAAACAAATTGTTAAAATATTTGATCATTTCAGCGGTTTCATAATTTGTAACAATAAAGTTGTTTCCAGAAAACCTTTCATTATACAGGGATTGTACAATTTGAACTTCCCTATTTGTGTGTCCACTACCAACATCAACATCATTTTCAAAACCCAAAACAATTCTGGATTGGTTAAGAAAGTCAAAACGTGCATGCCTTTCTGTTAAAAACTCAGGGTTGAAAACAATTCTTAACTTGTTGTACTTTTCTTTTATTGATCTTGTGGTACCTGGCACTACAGTTGACTTGAGGACAAAAATTGTATTTGATTCATCGTCCTTTGTCTCTTCTATGTCCTCAAAGACACTCTCCACTATCGATAAGTCGATAATTCCATTATCATCCATAGGAGTCGGTACAGAAATAAAGACAACGTCCGAGTCATTTACAACATCTTCTAATGTATTTAAAGATTTTTGAGGGTCCTTATCGTATATTTTGACTTCCATACAAGGTATAAATGCGTGAGCGATTGCATTTCCAACAAAACCATTACCTATGATTCCTAACTTCATCGTATATCCTCTTTTAAAGTCTTGAATACAGAATTCAATCCATCTCTAAGTTTTACTTTACTTTCCCATCCGTGCGATTCAAGTTTGGATAGATCCGCCTTAGTCAACATGACATCCCCTTTTCTGGAGTTGATATAATCAAACCTCTGCTCTGGGAAATATTGTAACACAATATCCTTAATTTCATTCAAAGAAATATTATCCCCAGACCCTACATCATACCAATGACCCCACAAATCTTCGTTATCAATGTTTTCCGCACAAAATATATTTGCTGATACGACATCGTCGACATGAGTCATGTCTCTTTTCTGCTCTCCATCACCTGTGATAAACGGGGTCTTCCCATTCATAACGTGTTTTTTCCAGTTACACACAACTGTAGCATATTCACTGTCTGCGGTTTGATCATATGAATAGACATTAAAATACCTAAGAGCTACGGTTTTAAGTCCGTACAACTTATTATAGAGCAATGTTTCCAACTCTCCAACATACTTTGATAGTGCATATGGACTAGCGGGACCATCACCATTTCCAACCACAGATGAAGAACTGCTGTAAATTACTGGAATGTTTTTTTCTTTTGCGTATTCTAAAATAATTGATGTTGATACGATATTGTTTTTCATCACTTCTAGTGGATTCTCGACACTGTATGCCACCCTTGGAATTGCTGCCAAATGAAAAACGACATCTGGATTGAAGTCTCTTATCCTGTCTGGAATTCTTGTTATCCTACACAAATCATCATCAGCATAACCATCCTTAATGTCAATGCCAATCCACTCTATCCCTTTATCATTCAACTTGTTAAACAGGTTGGTACCAATGTATCCACGATAACCAGTAATTAAAGCTCTCATCTAGATATACTCCAATTCTTGCAAACAATTATCAAACTCTGGTCTCTCTAAGTCTGAACATAGATCCTTATACGCTTCAAGATCCTTTCCAACGCTTTTATCACTTAATTTCCTCTTACCATAATTTGTTTCATTCGACTTCCCCTGTCTTCCCAATATTGAAACGTTCCATTCAAAAACCCAATCCTCCACATAGTCAGGATAATCTGCAAACTGATGTGAAGATTTCATGCCAAATACATCCTCCATCTGCTTTTGTACTTTTTCAGGATTTCTTATCAAGTCTTCATATTTTACTTCCATCTTGATGACATCTTTATAAAAATCTCTCTGCTTGATGCTTTCAATCCACCTTTGTGGTTTTACATAGTTGCCATCAGATAATACCACGTCTCGGCCATCCCTAACCACATTTATAATCGCAATGTCGTTTCTCTTAACAACATCATACTGATCCTCCAAAGTTTTCGTAAGTACATTGCTTAAAAGTGCTGGTGGGTGTCTTTTGCCTATTACAAACTTTTTGTCACTAGTGTATTTAACGAATTCATCGAATGGCAACTCGTGTCCATTATAACCTTGACGATAGAGCACATCAATATCCTCAAAGGCGTAACACATCCTCAACAATAAAGTGGTTCCCGACTTGGCACACCCTGTAATAAAAATCTTTTTACTCATTATATCTCCCATGTTTTGTATTCCGGTTCTTTTGTTTTGTTCGTGTTGTGCATCCTGTATCTATAAAATGGAACCCTTAGGTGATGAATTTTGTATTCTTGTCCTAACCTTTTTCTAAGTTCCTCTTCTTCTCTGTGGCGCATTTTATTGTTGTATCCACCCATCTGCAGGAAAAGATCCCTACGATACATTATGCCACATGATATATTTTCCTGCTCTGCGTACTTTCTCTCTAAGATATTTTCATAATTGTCAACCATAACATAATCACAAGAAACACAAAACGCATCATGATTTGCCTCAAGGTAAGTCTTCATCATGTGACACATATCTGAATTTACATAATCGTCTGCATCCACACGAATAAAAAATTGTCCCCTACTGTGCTTTACGCCAAGATTTGCTGCGACTGCAACTCCAGAATTTGTGCCAGTACTTACCACTTTTATATCATTTTCAAATGTTTGTAAAATTTCTAAAGATCCGTCAGTACTACAATCATCCACAACAATAACCTCGTGATTAACACTCGATTGATTCAAGCAACTTCGGACGGCGCGAGAAACATACTTTTCATAGTTATAATTTGTAATTATAACGGAAACATCAGGATTACTTAAACTCACTACACCTCTCCATAACCTCTAGTTGTTTGGTTACATTAACAAACTGTCTTAAAGAATTTTGATCAAAAGACCCGATATGTCCGCCCTCAAGTTTTGTTTGTGAGTTAATGTTGTTAGAAAAATGCTTCTCAAGTATCATAGCGCCGCGAGTATGGGCACGTAAGGCGGCGCCGATACCAATTGTATGATCACTATACCCAGAATACGCCGAACGCTTAAAATAGGGCATTTTTGCCAATTTTTCATCATCTATATAAGTTGGATATTTTGATACACAAAAAAGATAATCAATCTGATTACTATGCCCATAAGGAAATTCTGTAAAATTATGCATGCCGGTCGAAATAATTGTTGGTTTACCATCAGATAATATTAATTCTGAAAGGTGCTTGTCATGTTTTGACGTTCTGCTTGCAATCTTGTGTGTCAAAACTCCAAGATCATCCAACCAATGAAACCTTTCTTCATCAAATACAGACGCCATAA
>MDTB01028861.1_pt1 | contig 13150 bp, 13 predicted proteins | sample 811161 | NCBI WGS metagenome assembly MDTB01 (sample SAMN05326650, study PRJNA326480) | marine metagenome | isolation source: seawater | place: Mediterranean Sea | collected 2009 | reverse complement strand
TATTTCATTTTTTCTATAATGGAATTAATAGCTAAAGACTTAGGACAGAGATATGATCCATTTTTTATTGTTTTTACAAGATATATATCTCAATTATTTTTTTTATTCTTAATCTTTAACAAAAAATTTATTCAATTATTAAAAACAGATATGCCCAAATTACAAATTGGAAGAGGCTCTCTCCTGATGTTGACAACATGTTGTATGTTCGGTGGATTGGCAACCCTTCCATTTGCTGACCATATCGCTATTTATATGATTGGGCCTCTACTCACAATGATATTAGCAATATTTTTTTTAAATGAAAAAGTTTCTATTAAACAAGTTATTATTATAGTTTTTGGTTTAGTAGGAGCAATAATTGTTGCAAATCCTGGATCAGCAATTTTTAATTATTATGTTTTATTTCCTTTTTTTGCAGCATTATTTTTTGCTTTATTTACTATTTCAACAAAATATCTCAATCAAAATAATAAATCATCAACAACATTGATCTATACTGCTATTTCTGGTTCATTTTTAGCAATTCCTTTTGGAATTTATTTCTTCCAAGTTCCAACATTATTTGATTTTTGTTTGATGATATTTATGGGAATTTTAGTAACTTTGGGTCATTTTTTCTTTATAAAATCTTTGACATATATCAATGCTTCAGTTGCGTCTCCTTTTGTAAATATAACTTTAATACTTGCAGCTTTTTGGGGTTATGTAATATATAATGAGATCCCAACAAATTCGACAATAGTTGGGTCTATCTTAATAGTTATTTCTGGATACTATCTTACTAAATTAAAAAAAATTTCTAATTAATCAGTCAGTCCTGCAGTAAATTTGAAACCAACTTCTTCAAATTTTTTTGATAGGTTAGGTTCAATTTTTTCCATTTCATCTTTTGCTTTTTTTGTAAATGCTATATCGTTCATATCATGTACACCGCCAGAAATTATAACTTGTAGCATACCCTCCTTTTTAGATATATTTTTAAATGATCTGCAAACGCCTGGTGGTATTGATATTGTATCTAATTCATTAAGTATTAATTCTTCAGAGCCATCTTCATTCCATGAAATTAAAAACTTACCTTTTAAAACTGTAAAAGTTTCATAAGTCGCTTGATGATTATGCAAACCAGGACCTTGATTAGGCGGACATTTTGCTATTGTCATTGTTATGCCTGCAGCTCCAGTAATAGGTGCATTTTTATTAATTGGTGTATTATATGAATTTTCTTCTAATCCAATTATTGAAAGAAGCTCTCTAGCGTAAACAATATCTTTACCTTTTTGAGAAATATTTTTATCTAGTTGAATTGGGAGTGGCTTTAACTCTTTAAAAACAGACACTCTTTTTAACATTTCTTCTTTTGAAATTGTATTTGTCTTCATAAAATATTCCTTTCTAAAAAAAACGATTAAACCATTTTAAAATTTCTTTTGGATTTTCCTCTTGAATATAATGACCTCCATCTATACTACTTCCTACAATATTATTAGTACAATATTTTCTCCAAGTTTCTATAACATTGCCGTCAGTAATTTCAGTATGACTTTTTTTACCCCACAAAACTAGTAAAGGACAATCTATGTGATTATTATTGTTAAAATCCTTATCTTCCATTTCTAAATCGCATGTTGGTGACGCTCTATAATCTTCACAAGAAGCACAAATCGTCTTCCAATTGAAACATCTCACATATTCTTTAAATGTTTTTTTACAAAAATCTATACCTATTCCTGGCTTTGAAAGTTTTTTCTTCATGAAATATACAGGCGATACACTACTCATTAATTTTTCAGGAAAATCATATGGTTGTAACATAAATACCCAATGCCAATATGCCAATGACCAGTCTTTATTTACATTTTTCCATAGATGACGATTTGGTAAAATATCAATTACTGCAGCTTTAGTAATATTAGGTTTAAAATCTAAACATAACCTATGAGTAATACGTGCTCCTCTATCGTGACCAGCAACAAAAAATTTATCAAAACCAAATTTTTCCATTATAAATTTGAAGTCACTACCCATAGCCCTAAACGAATAATTGATATGATTTTCTCCTCCATCTTTAGGACCCATACTATCTCCATAACCTCTTATGTCTACAGCTACTATATAAAAATTTTTTATCAATTCGGGTACTATTTTGTGCCATGTAAGTTGGCACATCGGATTACCATGGATAAGTAATAAAGGCGGACCATTTCCACCATGACTTGTAAAAATTTTTGACTTACCAAAACCTCTGTCAGGAATATTGATAAACTCAGATTTTAATTGTGAGTGAAGCCTCATTATTTCATTTAATCTCTAGTTTCGACTAAATCTAAATCCATTATTCCAGAACCATTTTTTTTATTAGAATAGATTTATTTATAATCTTTTAATGACCAACATTTCTCTTTATCTTTAAGTGATGGAAATTATATAATAACAAATCTATATAATTGTTACTTTACTTCAAGAACTTTAAAAATTACTTCCACGTTCTAAAATTTTACCACTATATTTTTTAATGATGTTTGGAATTAAATCTGTATATTTTTTATAATTTACTCTGTTTATTATTTTTGATCTGGCAGCCCAATAAGACTTAATAAAAAAAATTAAGCTTTACTTAACTTAACAGCAGAAATTTTTCCATTTTCTCCAGTTTCAAGCTCATAAGTCACTTTGTCACCTTCATCTAAATTAAACATACCGGCCTCTTTAACCGCTGAAATATGAACAAATACATCTTTTTCATTTTCAGTTTCAGGTTCTATAAAACCATAACCTTTTTTTTTGTTGAACCACTTTACTGTACCGTTAGGCATAAACTCTCCTTTTTATGTTTTTGCTAAACTTAAGACTAGTTTGAACAAAAAATTGAGCAAGATAGCCTTCAAGATATATTAATATCTAAATATTTAGTAAATATAAAAATATAAAATTAAATTTAATTATGCAATTTTTTTATATCTTTTTTACGTTCTAGCACAATTTGTAACTTTTAAAAGTTCTGGAAACATTTTTTTCAATCTGAATTCTGCCTCTTTATTGGATAAAGAAGGAACAAACGCAATACCTTTAGAGTTCTCTATTTCAAAACTAATGTCAGAGTTTTCTTTTCCTCTGACCAAATCACAATGTTTAGGAAGTATAAATTCTAATTTCCAAAGAGGAACTTTTCTAGGATAGCCTAAATATCGCGTTGGATTTGAAGAATCAATAGATAGTTTTTCATTTGTATTAATTTTAATAATTTCCATATATTTAACAATAATATATAACTATTTAAAAAACTTAATAAATTTTTGAGGATATTATGCTTTTAGATATTAGAACTTATAGATGTAAACCAGGAACTATTAAAAAACATTTAGAACTTTATGAAAAAATAGGTAAAGAACCACAATCAAGAAATCTAGGACAACCTCTGTTATTTGCAGTATGTGAAACAGGTGATCCTAATGAGTATACTCATATTTGGATCTATAAAAATGCTGATGATAGAGAAAAGAAGAGAGCAACAATGTGGTTGGATCCAGATTGGATTAATTATACACAAGAAAGTGCAAAGTTAGGTGCTTTAGAATCTCAAAAAAATAAGTTAGTAAAAACCGTTGATTTTTATGATTTTAAAAACCCTAATAACTGATTAAGCTGGCTTTGCAGATCTGTCTAGATAATCATCTCTTCTACTTAAGAAAAATGAATAACTATCTGGCAAAAAGTCTTTAGAATTAGATAAGCCAAACCTTGTAGCTGCTTTATAAACCCATTGTGTATCAGCCAGAAGTTCTCTTCCTATTGCTATTAAATCAGCTCTATTATAAGTAATAATATCTTCAGCTTGATCTGGTTCAATTATTGCGCCAACTGCCATTGTGTTAATATTTGCTTCTTTTTTAATTCTCTCTGAATAAGGAACTTGGAAACCTGGGATAATTTTAGATTTTGTTAGAACAGGTGAACCTCCGATACCCCCAGAAGAACAGTCAATAATATCAACACCTGCTTTTTTGAGTTCTCTTGCGTAGGCAATATTTTCTTCAAACTTTGTACCATTTTCAGCTCCATCTACTGAAGATATTCTAAAAAATAATAGAATGTTATCAGGCAAAATTGACTTTATCGACCTTACAACTTCAATTCCAAAACGCATTCTATTTTCTAAACTACCTCCATATTTATCATTTCTATTATTGGACAATGGAGAAAAAAATGAATGTAATAAATATCCATGCGCACCGTGCACTTCTATCATATCAAAGCCGGCTTTAATTGATCTCAAGGCTGCATTTTTAAAATCTTCTTTAACCCTATTTATATCATCTTGACTCATTTCTAAAGGAACTGGTGTGCCACTATTTACCGGAATAGAACTAGGTCCAATTATTTGCCATTTTTTTTCATAACCTTCATCTGTTTCTATAGGCTTAGCACCATCCCAAGGTCTTAAAAAACTAGCTTTTCTACCCGCATGAGCTAATTGTATGCCACTTCTACAATTATAATTTTTAAAAATTTTTGTTATTTTTTTTAATCCTTCTACATGATTATCGTGCCATATGCCAGTACAACCATAACCAATCCTTCCTTCTGGTGAAACTGCGGTTGCTTCAATAAAAGCACCTCCTAAACCAGAAAAAGCAAATCTTGAATAATGTTGTAAATGCCAATCATCTATAGAGCCATCTTTAGCTTTATATTGACACATTGGTGATAAAATAACTCTATTTCTAAAAGTTTTATTTTTAAGTTCAAACGATGAGAATAAATTTGATTTTTTCATTTATTTTTAACCTCTATTTTTTAATATTTTTGACCGTTCTTCAGCAGCTTGAATTAAAAAAGAAAGGTCAGATCCTGATAAAACAAATTTCATTCCTAAATCAATATACTCACGCATTAAAGTTTCATTATAAACTCCACCCATTCCAGGTAAAATATTGTTCTTATCACAAGCCTCTATAACTGCCTTATAAGCCATTTTAATACGTTCATGATCAAATTGTCCTGGAATACCCATTTCCATACAAAGATCATTTGTACCAATCAGTAAAACATCAATTCCAGAAACAGATGCAATCTCTTCAACATTTTTGATTGCAAGTGGTGTCTCTAACATTACAACTATTATAATATCATCATTAATAATCTTGGAAACTTCACCTACTGGGTATTTTTTAAAATCCAATTGTGGCAATAAACCAGTCATAGATCTATGTCCTTTTGGTGGGAACAAACAATTTGAAACTAATTTCTCGGCAGTTTTTTTATCATCAACATGTGGAAACACTATTCCTTGAGCACCACAATCAAGAACTCTAGTTGCATGATAATGTTCAAAGCCTGGGACTCTTACAATTGGTGTTATACCAGTATCTTGTGCGGCAACAGAAATTTGGGTAGCAATATCAATATCCATGCTATTGTGTTCTAAATCTATAAACAGCCAATCATAGCCACATGTTTTCATAATTTTTGCTATATCTACTGTTCTTGATTGCCTAATACCAACACCAAGTGATAACTCTTTTTTTAGGATTTTTAATTTTGTTACGTTTTCTAGTTTCATCTTTACCTCTAAAAAAATCTTATACTCTTACACTTTCATATCAAGCTAATTTATTTATTATTTGCACGTTATTTATTATTTTAATAAAATCATATGAATGAATGAATTAGATAAAAATACAGATAGTTTAATAACTTTATTTGAAACTAAAAAGTCGTTAACGATAACATTACTTCGAGCTCGCGAGGCTTTAATGATGTCTTTTAGACCAATGTTAGCAAAGCATAATTTTACCGAGCAACAGTGGAGAGTTTTAAGAGTTTTAGGAGAGAAAGGTCCTTGTGATGCTGGTCAATTAGCGACAGAGGCTTGTATTTTACCTCCTAGCTTATCAAGAATCATCAATACACTTATTGAAAATAATTTTATTACTAAAAAAGAAAACAAAATAGATAAAAGAAAAATTAAACTCGAAATTTCATTAGATGGAAAGTTAAAATTAGAATCAATTAAACCAGAATACTTATTGATTTTAAAATCTATTCAAAAAAGATATGGTAAAGAAAAAATAGAAAAAATACTAAATCTTTTGACAGAAATTATTGATTGGAGATCTAGATAAATTTTAAAAGAAACTTTCATTAAATTTTTTTCCTAAATCTTTCAAAGAATTTTGAGTTATATCATTTAATTTAATACCATTTTTTAGAGCTTGGTCTCTTCTTTTCAGTGCTCTTTCTCCAGGTATAAAAATATTTTTTCCAGGTATAGGCTTATTATTTTTAGCCTTATTAACAGTATAGGACATTTGTTTTTTAAACTCTTCTAAACCAGAAAAAAATTCTGGATCTATAACTTGTATAAACGTTGATAGGTTCATACTCTTTGGATTATTTTTTCTTCCAAAGCCAGATAGACCCTGTGATAAAGCTTCAATACCTAAAGCTAAACCATATCCTTTATGTCCATATTCCATTCCACCAACTGGTAGGACTGTTCCACCTTCTTCTTTTACGACCAATGGGTCATTGCTTGGAACCCCCTCTGAAGTTAACAAACAATCAAAATCAAACTTTTCATTATTAGCTATCTTTTCTGCGATCATGTTGTTTGTTGTAATAGAAGCACTTATGTCAATGATCACAGGCAAATGATTTGTAGGGAAACCTATTGCCATGGGATTTGGAGTAAAAAGAGGTTCTGTACCTCCAAATGGAGCAACTGTTGAATTTGAAGGAACAGAGCTTTTGATAATTCCAATCAAACCTTCATCGGCAACAACTTTCAAAAATGCCGCTAGCGCTCCATTATGATGACTGTTACCAATTGTTACCGTAGATACTCCAAAATCATGAGCTTTAGTAATTGCAATTTTGAGGCCCTCTTGAGTAAGCCAAATTCCTGGCAACAACTTGCCATCAATTATAATATTTGATTTTTTCTCTGAAATAATTTTATAATTTCCATTTACTTTCATAATACCATTTTTAATATCGCTAACATAATTTGGCAAAAGTCTTACACCATGCGTACTATGCCCCATCAAATCAGCTTCAACTAAAACTTCAGAAGTAGCCCTGGCTTTTTCAAAATCCATATCTAATTTTAATAAAATGTTATTACAAAATTTAATTAAATCTTCTTTATTCATATTTGTTCTTATGTTGATAATGTTATTCTTTTTTATTAAATGGTTTTGTAGCTGCTATAAAAATACTTGAAATAATAAATATTACAGCAATTATATCAAAGTTTGTCAAAAATACTCCCATGAATAGAAAATCAATCATTATAGCTAATACAGGTACCATCATTACTGATACAGAAGTTACATTTACTGAAAATTTTTGTAATACCGTAAAATAAGCCCAATATGTATATGCACTAGAAAAAATTATTGCATAAATTATTATTAAATAATGTATATAATCAGGGCTACCAAAATTATTTATATCAAAATAAATAGCAAAAGGAATTATAGGTAATACACCAATAAGTTGTTGCCAACCAGCTACCAACATACCATCAGATTTGAACCCTCCATATTTTACAATCATAGTACCAATTCCCCATGATAATCCAGCAGATAATGTCAAAAATAAACCTAAAAGGTTATCTAAAACTCCAATTCCAATAGATAGTGAAAAAATTCCTATCATTCCGAAAATTAATGCTAGAGTTACTGACAAATTAATTTTTTCATAACCAATTAATCCAGCAGAAATAGTAGCCCAGACTGGCATAGTATAAGCAAGAACAGCTGCTCTTCCACCGCCTAGCAAACTTAAACCATAAAGCATTAATACTTGCCATAATGTGACATTAAAAAAACTTATTAAAAGTAAAGGTTTCCAATTTTCTTTAGGTACGTTTAAAGATTTGTTTTTATTTAGAACAAACATAAATAACAAAATTGCAGCAGGTATACCTGTTAAAACTCTGAAACTTAAAGGTGGTATTTCTTCAAGTGCTATTTTAAATAAAGACCAAACAGAACTCCAAACAATTACCAAAAAAATAAGTAAGATAATTGTTAAAAAGTTATGATTTTCTTTGATTTTATTTTTTAACACACAAGTATCTTGATATGGAGCTATTTACAGCCATAACAAAAGAAAGTTGCCCATCATCTAGAACAGTTATATCTTGAAAATGGACCCATGCTCTTTCTGGAGAAAAGGCAAAAGCTCTTCCACCCGCTTCATATAATTTATATTTCATATCATTGGATTCTAAAAATCCTTTAAATATTGATATTAATACTGGTTTTTCATCCCCTTTTATCTTAAATGTTTGAATTCCATTCGAACGAATGGCCGCAGCATGTTTTGGCTTACAAGAATATTGATCTTTCTTTTCATTCCCTAAAACAAGGCTTGATGAAAATAAATTAACTATTGTTAATAGAATAAAAGTACTGACAATTTTGATCATAAATTTTCCTTTTTAAGCTTTTTGTGATTCTTTTAATAACCTTTTAGATGTATTAATTTTTTTATCAACAACATATTTTTCGTGATTTTTCTCAACTTCCTCTAAATCATATAAATAATTGACCATAGTCCCAAGAGATTGTTGCAATCCCTTTTCTGAGACATCACCCAAAAAATTAATGTTTTCTAATATTGCACCATTACCTATATGAAATCTTGCAACTGGATCATTTGGTAAGTTATCTTCTCTATTAGAAATAAAAAAGTAATCAAAAATAAGTTTATTTATTAAACTTTTATTTTTTTCAATGTTTGAAACATTTAATTTATTAACAAGTTTTTTATGTAATTTAGAGTCATTTTTTTCTAACCATTTAACAAATCCAGGCACTGGAGATAATGTTACAAACTTTGTTAATTTACTAAAGTTTTTTTCAAGATCTTTTGCTACTTGTTTTATCAAAAAATTTCCAAATGAAATTCCCTGAAGTCCGTTTTGACAATTAGAAATTGAATAAAAAACTGCAGTAGTCGCCTCTTGACTATCTATTCTTGATCTATTGGGTTCAAGAATTTCGGTTATATTTTTTGGTATATCTTTTGTTAATGCTACTTCTATAAAAATCAGTGGCTCATCTTCCATGGCAGGATGAAAATATGCAAAACATTTTCTATCTTCTGGTTCTAATCTCGATCTTAACTCATCCCACGATTTGATCTGATGGACAGCTTCGTATTCAATGATTTTCTCTAAAATATTTGCGGGTGTTTCCCAATCAATAGGTTTTAATATTAAAAATCCTCTATTAAACCAATCTTTAAATAAAGAAGACAAATCATAATCAATTTTTCGTAAATTTGGATATTTTCCTAAAAATCTTAAAAGTTTTTCTCTTAATTTTACTAACTTAATTGTTCCATGTTGAGTAGAATTTAAACGTCTAAAAATTTCTGACCGTTTCGTTTCAGTTATATTTTTAAAATCTTTGTAAAAATTGTAATCTTTTCTCTTTTCATAATTTTTTAAAATTTGATATAGCGAATTGATCTCTAAATCATAATTTTTTTCTAGGTAATGTAAAAATTTAATAAAAGTTTTATCGTCAATTTCATCTAATAAATCAAATAATTCTTCAGAGTAACTTAATGCAGATATTTCACCTTTAGCTTCATAAATATTCTCAATATAATCATATAGTGATTTACTTTGCTTTTTCTCAAATAAAAAACTAAAGTTTTTTTTTCTATTTGTTTTGTCAAATAATGAATTTATTAAATCACTAAAAAAATTCAATTTATTCATAATTATAAATTTTCTTTTAAATATTCTCTTGCCTTTTCAACACCAGCTTCTTTGATAGGTATTTGCATTAAATCTAAACCCATCTCAACTCCACTTAATGTTCCTAAAAGACTTAGGTCATTAAAATCACCAAGATGCCCAATCCTAAAGATTTTGCCTTTAAGCTTTGAAAGGCCATTACCTAAAGACATATTAAAGTTCTCTAAAATAATTTTTCTTAATTGATCTGCGTCTTTTTCTTCAGGAACCATCACACCAGTTAAAACGTCAGAAAACCTATTTATGTTTTTACAAAATACTTCTAATCCCCATGCTTCAACAGCAATTCTTGTAGCTTTTGAATATCTTGCATGTCTTTTAAATACATTATCAAGCCCTTCTTCGTGAAGCATATCAATAGCTTCTTTCAGTCCAAACAAAATGTTTGTAGCTGGAGTATAAGGGAAAAAACCGTTCTTATTAAATTCCAAATGTTCACTCCAATCCCAATAGAATCTTTTTAAAGTTGATTTTTTTGAAGTAATTATAGCTTTTTCAGAAATTGCATTAAATGATACACCTGGAGGTAACATTAGTCCCTTTTGTGAACCTGAAATAGTTACATCAACACCCCAACTATCGTGTTCATAATTAATTGACCCTAATCCAGAAATAGTGTCAACTATTAATAAAGCATCATGATTTAAATTATTTAATATTTCTCTTACAGCTTTCACATCTGACGTACAACCCGTTGAAGTTTCATTATGAACTATACAAACAGCTTTAATTTTTTTATCAACGTCAAGTTTCAATCTTTTTTCAATCTCTAAAGGATCTAAACCTTCTCTCCAATTTGTTTGGAGAATTTCAATTTTAAGACCTAACTTTTGAGCCATTTTATTCCAAAGGGATGCAAAATGACCTGTTTCTACCATTAAAACATAATCGTCCTCATTTAATGTGTTAACTAAAGCAGCCTCCCAAGCTCCAGTGCCTGAAGCTGGAAAAATAATTACAGGGCTTTCAGTTTTAAAAATAGTCTTAATACCACTCAAACATTTTAGCGCTAATTCTGAAAATTCTGGACCTCTGTGATCAATTGTAGGATAACTCATAGCATTCAAAATTCTATTTGGAATATTTGAAGGTCCAGGTAATTGAAGAAAATGTTTACCTGATTGGTATTTTTTATTACTCATTAATTATCCTTGTTAAATCTTTAATATTATAAGAATATATATATATACTTTATAACAAATAATACCATTTTTAAAATATGTAAGACTTTAAATGCCAAAAGATTTTGTACCAGTTCCTCTCTCAGAATTAAAAAATATTACTAATGGTGAGTTTTATGATGATGATTTTTCAAAAGGTAGATATTCTACAGATGCATCTATATACCAAATTCAACCATTAGCTGTATTTATTCCTAAAACTAAAGATGATGTTTTCAAAGCAGTAAATTTCTGCTTAGAAAATAATATATCAATTTTACCTCGGGGAGGAGGGACTTCGCAATGTGGTCAAACTGTTAATAAATCATTGGTAATAGATAACTCAAAATATTTCAATAAAGTAATTGAATTTGATCAAAAAAATAAAACTTGTACAGTTGAACCAGGAATTGTTTTAGATGAATTAAATAAATATTTAAAACCATACGGTCTCTGGTTTCCTGTAGACGTATCAACATCCAGCAGAGCTACTATTGGTGGTATGGCAGGTAACAACAGTTGTGGTGGACGTTCTTTAAAATATGGCATGATGAGAGATAATGTTTTATCAATCAATGCTATATTAAATGATGGTAAAGAATATAGATTTGGTAATGTAAATATTGATGAACTAAAACAAAATTCTAACTTGAATATTTTCAATATAAATATTTCTAAACTTTATGATCAAATAAAAAAACATAAGAATATAATTTTAAATGATTTCCCAAAGGTACTTAGACGTGTTGCAGGTTATAATATTGATGCGCTTCTTCCCGATGCAATGTCTTATAGACCAAATGGACAAAAAGGTGATGGGATAAACTTATCTCATTTTTTAGTTGGTTCAGAAGGTACTTTAGGTTTTTTTACAAAAATTAAACTTAAATTATCAAAATTGCCAAGTAAAAAAGTAATGGGTGTTTGTCATTTCCCTTCATTTTATGAATCAATGGATGCCGCTCAGCATATTGTAAAATTGAATCCAGTGTCAGTAGAATTAATAGATGATACAATGCTAAAATTAGCTAATGATATTCAAATTTTTAGACAAACCGTTAAAGATATTGTTGTTGGAAATCCAGCATCATTATTAGTTGTAGAGTTTGCAGATAAAAATCAAACAAAAAACTTAAATAAATTAAATGAATTAGAAAAAATGATGAAGGATCTTGGTTTTAATTGGAAAAACAAAACCAAAACGGGAGGTGTAGTAAAAATTTTAAATGACAATGATCAATCTCGCCTTACAGAAATGAGAAAGTCCGGATTAAATATAATGATGTCTATGAAAAGTGAAGGAAAACCTGTTTCTTTTGTAGAAGATTGTGCTGTGAATCTTGAGAATTTAGCTGAATACACTGAAGGTTTAACAAAAATTTTTAAAAAATTTAATGTTCATGGTACTTGGTATGCTCATGCTTCCGTAGGGTGTCTTCACGTTCGTCCCGTTTTAAATATGAAAATTAACGAAGATGTAGAAAAAATGAGAATGATAGCTGAAGAAGCTTGCATCTTAGTTAAAAAATTTGGAGGTTCATTTTCCGGTGAGCACGGGGATGGTATTGTCAGATCAGAATTCATTGAAAAAATGTTTGATAAAAAAGTTAATAATATATTTAGACAAACAAAAGATTTATTTGACCCTAATAGAATCTTTAATCCAGAAAAAATCATCGATGCACCTAAAATGGATGATAGAAATTTGTTTAGATATTCACCTGCCTATTCAGCTTTGGACATAAAAACTGTTATGGATTGGTCTTCGTGGCCTGGAAAATCTAATGGATTACAAGGTGCTATTGAAATGTGCAACAATAATGGATCTTGCCGAAAATTGGAAAATGGTGTGATGTGTCCATCCTACAGAGTAACAAAAGATGAAAGAGATTCACCACGAGGAAGAGCAAATACACTTAGGTTAGCCTTAACTGGTCAATTTACCAATGATGCACTAACTTCAAAAGAAATGTATGAAACCATGAAACTATGTGTTTCATGTAAAGCATGCAAAAAAGAGTGTCCTACAAGTGTTGATATTTCAAAAATGAAAATTGAAATAGAAAGATTACGTCATGAAAAATATGGCCTTTCCTTATCTCAAAAATTGGTCGCATACTTACCAAAATACAGTAAACATTTGAGTTATTTTTATCCAATTTTAAAAGTTTTACAAAAATTTAAAATTTTAAATTTTATGAATGAAGCT
>MDTB01179579.1_pt1 | contig 13151 bp, 9 predicted proteins | sample 811161 | NCBI WGS metagenome assembly MDTB01 (sample SAMN05326650, study PRJNA326480) | marine metagenome | isolation source: seawater | place: Mediterranean Sea | collected 2009 | reverse complement strand
TCATACATGCCATTTTCATCATAAATATGCTGAGTGTTATTTAAAGTAGATGAAGCTCCATCACCAAATTCCCATACAACTGAACTCACAGGATCAGAATGATCTTTAAATTCTACTAATAGTGAATCACATCCTGAAACACTTGATATATCAAAATCAGCATTTACGTCATACATACTATACATATCTAATCTAGTCATAGTATCTTTACAACCATGAATATCAGTGACTACCATAGTGACATCATAGGATCCAGGAACAGTAAAATTACGAACAGGACTATCACCTACATATCCATCTGAGTATAATAATTTAAAATATAAATAATCTTGAGAATTATTATTGATATATACTGTTTTTGGAACACATCCAGTTGAATCATCATAAGAATTATTTTGATTAACTAAGTAATCAAACTCAGCAACTGGTTTTGTGAGTTTTATTTCTCTTTCTAAAATATGTGTACAGCCAGTTAAAAAGTTAGTTGCTGATAATGTAATGATATGATTACCTAAATTTAAAAAATTATGAGTCGGATTATTTAATGTCGATGTAGTGCCATCTCCAAAATCCCAAAATATAGAATCTGCACCAATAGAAACATTTTCAAACGTCACCTTTAGTGGGTTATCACAACTATAATTATCTATAAATTCTGCAGATGGTTCAATAATTTTAATATAGTCGGTAACTTTTAAAGTGTCTTTGCAAGAATTTTCTCCTGCTATCAAAATAATATCGTATAAACCAGCTTGTATATATTGATGAATTGGTTCAGAATTATTTGAGTTTTCTCCATCACCAAAATTCCAATAAAAATCTGTAGAAATTATAGAATCTGGATTAGAAAAATATATATTTTCACCTGCACAAGCAATAAGAGGTACAGCATTAATATCTAAATTTGGTTTCTCATTTATTTTAATATGTGATGGCATAGTTAAGGTTGCAGAACACCCTAAATTATTTTCAGCATATAGTGTTATATCAAAATCTCCTTGATTAAAGTATATATTTGAGGGATTTGTAATATTTGAAGTATTACCATCACCAAAATTCCATTGCCAATAATTAACATTAATACTATTATCAATAAAATCTATATTATAAGGTATTGAGCAACCAATAGTATCACATAAAAATGAGATAACAGGATTAGAAAAAACCCTTATAGCAGAAGGCACAAAAAAACTTTGCACGCATTGACCTGACATACTTGTTGTCAAAGTAATATCATAAAATCCTGCTGTATCATAAGTATGTGTTGGATTTTGTAATATTGATGTGCTTCCATCACCAAAATTCCAAAAAAATGTATTCGTATTACTAGTACTTAAATCAAAAAAGTTAACACTTAAACCTTCACACCCCTCATCTACACTCATATTAAAATTAGTAGACACTCCTAGAATCTCTATTACATCTGGCTTAACTATAGTGTCTATGCAACTGCCTGTTTGAGCATAGAGAGTTACAGAGTGTAATCCTAAATCAAAAATATGTGAAGGAGATATATTGTTAGAAAATATTCCACCACCAAAATCCCAAAGATAAGATGATGCATTAACGCTATTATTTATAAATGACACTAATTGTGCTGAGTCACAAGAAACAGATATATCAGGATGAAAGTTTGCTGCTGGCTTAACATCTACAGTAATCATATTATTTTCACTAATTAAAGTTTCACAACCGTAAATATTAGTAACTAGTAATGAAATAGTATAATTTCCTGGATTGTTATATGTATAATTAGGATATTTAACATTACTTGATCCTCCATCACCAAAATCCCATTGCCAATTAACTAATGAGTCATTTGAATTATCTTGATATAAAAAATTAGTATTTAAAGGCATACATCCTGTTACTACTGAAGCAGGTAGCAGAGTAATCTCTGGATTTTCATGTATCTTTATTAAAGATGTTATGATTTTTGTATCAGTTGTCAAACTGTTAGACACTGTAAGTTTAACATCATAAATTCCAGGCAAATTATATACAGCTGATGGACTCTCCAAACTAGAAGTATTACCATTTCCAAAGTCCCAATGCCATGTTGTTGGGCTCCCAAGTGATAGGTCTTGAAATTCAACTAATAAAGAGCCACATCCCTCAGTAGAAGTAATTATTGTAAAATTTGCCGTTACTTGTGGGGTTGCAGTATTAAAATAAAACATGGCAACTAGGACAAGGAAAAGGTAATTATATATTGTTATTTTGTTAATTAAAAATTTAATAATTAAGAATATAATCATCTAGAAAGTTTTAATAATATATTGAAAGCTAATTAATACTACGCTATTAAAACAAATTAGTTACAGAGAGACTAATACTTTTTCATTATTTTTGCCATATGTTTAAGGGTAAAAAAGCAGCATTATACACTTTAGGTTGTAAACTCAATTTCTCTGAAACATCTAGCATTAGCAGGCAATTGCAAGATGTTGGATTTATAATTACTGATTTTAACAAACCTGCAGACTTATATGTTATAAATACTTGTTCAGTAACTGAAAATGCAAATCGTGAATGCAAAAGGATTATAAGAAAAGCTAGAAGGAATTCCTCTAATTGCTTTATTGTTGCGACCGGTTGTTTTGCTCAATTAAAGCCAAAAGAAATAGCTTCTATTGATGGAGTAGATATGGTGTTAGGAGCAAATGAAAAGTTCAATTTGCCAAAATTATTAAAGAGTTTAAATAAAAATCAAAAATCAGCAATTCATGGGTGCGAGATTAATAATTTAAACTATTTCCCTTCTTACTCATTGAAAGACCGTACAAGATCATTTCTTAAAATACAAGATGGCTGCAACTATCCTTGCACTTACTGTACAATTCCACTTGCAAGAGGTAAAAGCCGTTCAGATAGCATTAGAAATATTATAAACATTGCAACAAAAATAGCATCAAAAGGAATTAAGGAAATTGTTTTAACAGGAGTCAATATTGGCGACTTTAAAGATAAAGAAAATAACCAAGGTTTTGATTACTTAATTAAAGAACTTGATAATGTAGTTGGCATTGATCGTTATAGAATCTCTTCAATTGAACCAAATTTAATTAGCAAAAAAATTATTCAAAATGTAAAGAAATCAAAAAAATTCATGCCACACTTTCATATACCATTACAATCAGGATCAAATACTATATTAGGTAAAATGAGAAGAAGATATAGAAAAGAATTATATGCTCAAAAAATTCATGAGATTGTATCAAACATACCTAATGTAAGTATTGGTGCTGATGTAATTGTTGGCTTTCCAGGAGAAAACGATCAAGAATTTGACAACACTCTGAAATTTATTAAAAGTTTACCTTTATCATATCTACATGTATTTTCATATTCTGAAAGAGAAAATACTCAAGCAATAAATTTTAAAAACAAAATAGATAAAACGATAAAAAAAGAAAGAAGTCGTATTCTTAGGATATTATCTGAAAAAATGCAAAGAGATTTTTACCAAAAAAATGTTGGGAAGCAGAATATTGCACTTTTTGAGCAAGAAAATCATGATGGATTTCTTTATGGTTTTACAGAAAATTATATAAAAGTTAAGATCCCATTCAATATTGAAATAATTAAAACTCAGCAAAAAATACAATTATTAGATATTGACTCAAAAGGAATAATGAACGCAAAATTAACCTCACACAAAAATTAAATATATGTATCCCACTATTTCTCATCTATTATATGATGTATTTGGATTAAAAATTCCATTACCAATACAAACCTTTGGTTTTTGGGTAGCAATTGCTTTCATGGCAGCAGCATGGATTATTACCATTGAATTAAAGAGAAAAGAATCTGAAGGTCTCTTATCAATTATCAAAAAAAAAGAAATTATAGGAAGAGGCTTAAATTATTACGAAATAGCAAGTAGTATTTTAGTTGGATTTGGAATTGGATTTAAAGGCTTCGAAGCATTTTTTTATTATTCTGATTTAGTCGCCAATCCTCAATATTTTATGCTATCATCAAGAGGCAATTTATTTGGAGGCATTTTAATTGCTAGTATTTCTATTTATCTAAGATGGAAAGAAAATAAAAAAGAAAGATTATCAATTCCTAAAGAAATCAATAAATCTATTCATCCTTTTGAATTAGTAGGAAATATGACCATGATTGCAGCTATTGCTGGTATCTTAGGCGCTAAGTTATTTCATAATTTAGAAAATATAGATCTGTTTCTAGTAGATCCTATTGGACAACTTGTTTCATTTAGCGGATTAACTTTTTATGGTGGTTTGATTGCTGGATCCGTATCTGTAATTTGGTATGCTAAAAAATATAATATTAATATCAAACACCTTATTGATAGTGCTGCTCCAGCACTAATTCTTGCTTATGGTATAGGTCGTATTGGATGTCAAATGTCAGGTGATGGAGATTGGGGAGTTGAGAATTTATCTCCAAAACCAGAATGGATGACGTTTCTACCTGACTGGATGTGGAGTTATAACTTTCCACATAATGTAATTAGAGCTGGTGTGCAAATGCAAGATTGTGGTGATAGCTTCTGGTATCCATATTGTGAACAATTAGCTAATCCAGTATGGCCTACTGCTTTTTATGAGACTGTTATGTCACTAATAATATTTACGATACTTTGGACTATACGAAAGCACATAAAAATATCCGGAATTTTATTTTTTTTATATTTAATTTTTAATGGTATTGAGAGGTTTTTTATTGAAAAAATACGAATTAACAATGAATATAATTTTTTTGGAGGTATTACTCAAGCAGAAATTATCTCAACATTAATCGTAATTACAGGCATAACAGGAGTGCTTTATCTATATAGTAATTATAAAACTAATACATATAATTAATTTTACATATTGGTGTTTAAAATATTTTATTTTTGCTATATGAAGAAAATAATGCTTATTAGTTTATTTTTTATATTTCACGTAAATATATTTGCTCAAAAAGGAAATATTAGGCTTATTGCTGAATATGAAGATACATTAAAGATTATAGCAAATGACATTATGTATGGTGATTCAGAAAAAGCAAGAGTTTTAGCAAATAATTCTTTTATAGAAAACCTTACAGAAGTTTTAAAATATGAAAAATCTTTTTCTTATCCTTTTGATTCACTTGTAACAATATCTAGAATTAAATCACCAGATAAAACTTTCCGTATATTTAACTGGCTTCTTAAAAAAGATAATAATAAATATATTTATTATGCTGTTATACATTTCTATAATAAGAAAAAAAAGAAGTATGAATTGATAAATTTAATTGACAATTCAGCAAATATCAGAAATCCTGAATATACTAATTTAGATGCTAAAAACTGGTACGGTGGACTTATTTATGATATAGCTTATACCAAAAAACCAGGTATACAATTCTACACATTACTTTCTTATGATTTAAATGATCAATATAGTAAAAAAAAGATAATTGATGTCATGTATTTTTCTGGAAAAAACAAAATTAAGTTTGGACTCCCAATTTTTAAAGATTTAGATGGTAATATTCAAAAACGAATAATTCTTGAATATAATTCTAATACATCAGTAAGTGTAAAATATTACAAAAAAGAAAATCGTATTATTTTTAATAATTTAGTTCCTAATCGTAAAGATTTAGAAGGTTTATTTGAATACTACATTCCAGAAGGAACATTTAATTCATATAATTACAAAAATGGGAAATGGTGGTTAGAAAATGATATTGATATTCGTAATGATAACAAAATTAAAAAATATAAAAAACCAAATAAAGGATTAATCCCTAGATAAATGCTTAGCCACTATATATCGCCTAATATTATTGCAGGATGTGATGAATCCGGTAGAGGCTGTTTAGCAGGCCCTGTTGTTGCTGCAGCTGTAATTTTACCAAATAGCTTTAATAATTCAATTTTAAATGACAGCAAGTTATTATCTAAAAAAAAAAGAGAACAACTAAGATTTATTATTGAAAAAGAAGCAAGTAGTTGGTCTATAGGCGTCTCTTCTGTTAGAGAAATTGAAAAAATTAATATTTCTAACGCTTCATTTTTAGCAATGCATAGAGCTATTAAAAAATTAGAAATAAAACCCGAAATATTATTAGTTGATGGGAATCATTTTAAATCATATAAAGGAATACAGCACAAATTAGTAATTAAAGGAGATTCTAAATACTTTTCAATAGCTGCGGCATCTGTATTAGCTAAAACATATCGTGATAATATTATGATTAATTTAGATAGCAAATACCCAAAATATAAATGGAAAAAAAACAAGGGGTATCCAACAAAAGAACACAGATTAGCTATACAGAATATTGGCATATCAGTACACCACAGAAAAAGTTTTCAACTACTTGATTCCTAAACTAAATTTAAAAACATAAATGTTTAATTTTACAATTTCTATCTAATATTATATGTTAAATAAATTACTTAAAATTGGATTACCTATATTTTTAATAGGAGCTATCTTATTAATTTCTTATAATACCTATAAAAAAACAATAGACAATATAGAAAATCCTATTGTTGTTATACCAAATAACGCATCGATAATATTACAATTTAATAATATCAAAGCTCTTAGCAGGTCTCTTAAATTATCTGATATATGGATAAAGTTAAAAGATGTTAATCAAGTTAAAAATATTGATATTCATTTAGAAAAAATAAGTACATTTTTTAGTGGAAATCAAAATATATTTACATCAAATAATCTTTTAATATCATTTCATAAAGTTAGTAGTAATAAAATTGCACTTCTTTATAGCAGCAATATAAAAGTAGGCGAAAAAAATAAAAAAGATATAGTATCACTTTTTGCAGAAGATATTATAACTTCTGAATATGATGGAGAAACTATCTTTTTTAGTAAATCTTTGAAAAAATATTTTAGTTTTAAAGATGAAATTTTTTTTTATTCTTCTAACAAGATATTAATTACAGATGCAATTAGAACTTCAAATGAAAATACTGATAATTTATTTGTAAATAAATCATTTGCAGAAAGTTACAGAACCATAAATAATTCCTCTGATATTAACCTAATATTTAATTATAATAACAGTATAGATCTTATTAATATTTTAACTAAGCAAAAAATAGAACTAAATCAATTTGCAGAATGGGCTGCCACCGATATAAAAATTAAAAATAATGCGATATTATCAAGCGGAATAAGTAGTAACAATCAAATCGTGAATAATTTCATAGATATTTTTAAAGGACAAAAAGCTGAGAAATTAAATATACTGGAAATTATTCCTTATAGTACAACTCACTTATTTGCAATTTCATTTAATAATCCACAAAATATTTATACTAAAAAAAATGAATTTCTACAAAAAAGAAAAAAGTTTTGGAGCTGGCAAAAAAATATAAAAATCATAGAAGATAGCTTAGATGTTGATTACAATACAATCCTAAATGAAATCAGTAAAGAAGCAGGTCTTTTTAATATATCATCTAATTTAAATTCGAATTATTATTACACCTATTTCAAGACAAAAGAATCAATTAGAACAAGATCACTGTTACAAAAAATGACAACTTCTTTCAGCTCTCAATACAAACAATTTAGAATAGGAAAGATAATAGATGAAAAACTTATTGGTAATTTATTTGGCAGTTTATTTGAAAATATAAATCCATTTTTTACTGTTATTGAAGACTATTATATATTTGCAAGAACACCTGAATCAATTGAATATATTATTGATAATTATAATTCTAAAAACACACTTTCAAACGGAAAATCTTTTAATAGACTAACCTCCTATATTTCTGATGATGCTAATATTTTTTTCTATCTAAACCCTGGAAAAACTATAGAAAATTTAAAAAATAATCTAAATCATAAATTAGTATATAATACTGATTCTATATCAAAATTTACTGCATTTAGTATACAGATTAACACTACTAAAAATGGAAATATTCATAATTTATGTTTATTTTATGATAAAAACTATAAAGAAGACATAAAAGAAGAATGGTATTATCCTTTAGATACAGTCCCTTTGATTAATCCACAATTTGTAAGTAATCATTTTACAAATACAAAAATGATTTTAATTCAAGACAAACATTATAACCTTATTGCGCTAGATGTATTTGGAAATAAACTATGGGAAAGACAGATCGATAATAAAATTATTGGAAACATTAATTATCTTGACTTTTATAAAAATGGAAAATATCAAAGCTTATTTAACACAAGTAATCAATTATATTTAATTGACAGAAATGGTAATTTTGTAGAAGGATTTCCTAAAAAATTACCAAATACAACATCAACAGGGCACTCATTATTTGATTATAATATGAATAAAAAATATCGAATTATGATTCTTGGTAAGAATAACATGATTTACAATCTAGATAAAAATGGAAAAAAAATTCAAGGATGGAAATATATAAAATCAACCAATCTGATAAATCAAAGACCTATACATTTTTCTATAAATAATAAGGACTATATTCTTAACGCAACAAATAACAGTACAACGAAATTATTAGCTCTTAATGGCTCAGACAGAGTTACATATACGCAACCACATTCTTTTGTTAATAAAGTCAAAATTTCTAGTGAAAATGAGCTTTATGCTATTACTAATGAAAATAAACTATGGATTGGCGATGTAAATGGAGAAATACAAATTACTGAATTGCCTAATCTTAATATTGAAAGCAAGATATTATCATATAATGATGGATATTATTTAGGTAATAGCAATACATTATCATATATAGATAATAATGAAAAAATAAAATTTAATATTAATCTAGATAATCAAATTAAGAATATCATCTCATATAAAGAATACATTGCAGTATCTACAAAAACTAGTCTTTATTTTATAAAAGATAATAAAATTATTGAAGGTTTTCCTATAGAGTCAGATGGGTATTTTAATATTTCTGATATCGATAATAATAAAAAAATCAATATTATAAATATAAGAAATGGGTTTATTTACAATTATGAAATAGCTAATTAATTTAAAAGATAAGTTAGTTTTAAAAATGGAATCACCTTATAATTAAAATCACTTAATAAAGGAACCTGAGATCCAATTCTAATTAGAATTGAATTTGTATTAAACGTTAATTCACCTGCTATTTGTGGAGTAAGTTTATTTTCTTTTATAGGAATATAAATCCAACCAAAATTTGTTCCTATATAAAATTTATTTAAAGTTTTATAGCTATAACCAATATTAATCTCACTAAAAACAAATGAAGTATTCACTTCAGTAAAATAAATATTTTTCTCTAACAAATAATAAATACCAATTCCTGTTAGATATGGAGCTCCATAAGTGTGAGAAAAAAATATTTTTTGTTCTTTTTCAATTCTATTATCAAATCTAGTTAAATTATATTTTTCAATTAAATTAATAAGTAAACTTGCATATTTAGGATTAGTAGCATATCCAGCTTTCTTTAATCCTCTTGCCCACTTCTTATAATCATCTTGATTATATTCAAATAAAAAAGAATATCTTCCTCTTTCTGTTAAAAAGCGTGAATGGTCTCTATATGAATCAGCAACATTTGAATATTTTCTGAAACATTCTCTTGCACGATCATCATCTTGAATTATTATTTTGCCTCTCCAGTCGTCATGACATTTTATTCCAAAATGATTATTCCCTTTAATAGCTAAGCGACTTTCTCCACTTCCACTTTCTAAAATACCCTGAGCTAAAGTAATAGAAGCAGGAATTTTGTACTTATTCATCTCTAAAACAGCAACATCACTATATTTAGCAATATATTTTAGTGTTTTATTTTGAGCAGAGACGCTAATCACAAAAACTAAGAAAATAATAAAAAGAATTATATTTTTCATATTACTAAATTATATAAAATTGAATTTAAATTGTATTATAAATATTTCTATATATAAACAACTAATTCTAATAAGTCAATAGTAATAACTAATTATTAATAGGTAAGCTTAAACCAAATCTCTCATTAACACCTATATTACCTTGTAAACCACCAGTATGTATAGCTAAAATACTTGAGTTAACTGGAAATTGATCTTTAATAATTAAATCGATAACTCCAAACATCATTTTACCAGTATAAATTGCATCTAAAGGAACCTTTTGTAGTAAATTAAACTCTTTTATAAAATCTATTAATTGATTATTTATCTTAGCATAGCCACCAAAATGATAATCACTTATCAATTCATAATTAGCTTTACCTGTCCAATATAAAATAGATTCTTTTAATCCAAAATCTCCCTTAGTTGCAGGAAAACCTAACACCATTTGATTTTGCCCAACTGAATTAATAACTCCTGATATGGTTCCACCTGTTCCAACTGGACAACAAATATAATCATGAATATCATTAGAATCTAAAATTTCTGCAGTTCCTTTTATAGCTAAGTTATTTGTCCCTCCTTCAGGAATAAGATAAAATTTCCCAAATTTTTTATGCAATTTTTTTAAAAAAAATAGATTTTCTTTTAAACGATAGTCAGACCTATTTAAATAATGTATTTCCATTCCTTGACATTTAGCAAATTTAATAGTAGGATTTAAATTAGAATACTGTTCACCTCTAATTATACCAATACTTTTAAATCCGTGTTCTTTAGCGAAATAAGCAGTTGCAGCAATATGATTAGAATAGGCGCCTCCAAATGTTAATATAATTTTTGCATTTTGATTTTTTGCTTCTATAAAGTTATATTTTAATTTATATAATTTATTTCCTGATACTATATCATGATTTTGATCAATTCGCTTAATGAATAATCTAATATTCTTAGATTTTAATAATGGTAATATTATCTCTTGCGTATCTATTTTCATTTATTCAAATATCGTAATTTTGCAAAGCATATGAAAGAGTTATCAAAAATAAAAGAACTAGATAAAAAATATTATTATTTTGCTAGTGAAGGGTATATTGTTTTTACAAAAGAATACCATCTAAAAAGAGGATACTGCTGTAATAATAGTTGTAAACATTGTCCTTATAAGAAAAATAAAAATAAAAATGAATAAATTTAAACAATTAATTCTGCAAGGAATTCCAAGTGAACTACCTCCAAAAAAAGAAAGAAATAAGAATTTAAGTCATGCCCCAAAAAGGAAAGAAATTCTTAGTATAAATGAAAAAAAATTAGCCATTGCTAATGCATTACGTTATTTTCCTAAATATATGCACGCTACTTTAGGTCCAGAATTTTCAAAAGAACTAAAAAATTATGGAAGAATATATATGTATCGTTTTATGCCAGATTACGAAATAAAAGCAAGACATATAGAAGAATATCCATATAAAAGTAAGCAGGCGGCAGGTATACAAATAATGATTTGTAATAATTTAGATAATGATATTGCTCAACATCCACAAGAGTTAATTACTTATGGTGGAAATGGATCTGTATTTCAAAATTGGGCGCAATATTTATTATGTATGCAATATTTAGCTATAATGGAAGATGATCAAACTTTAGTAATATATTCTGGTCACCCGATGGGATTATTTCCTTCAGATAAAAATGCTCCAAGAGTTGTAGTTACAAATGGTATGATGATACCTAACTATTCTACACAAAATGATCTTGAACGATTTAATGCTTTAGGAGTAACTCAATATGGTCAAATGACCGCCGGATCATATATGTATATAGGACCTCAAGGTATTGTACATGGTACTACAATTACAATACTTAATGCTGCACGAAAAATTGACCCTAAAGCAAAGGATTTAAGTGGAAAAATATTTATTACTTCAGGACTAGGAGGAATGAGTGGAGCACAAGCAAAAGCAGCTGTAATAGCTAAAGGAGTTTGTATTATTGCAGAGATTAATTCAAAGGCATTAAATAAAAGACATAGTCAAGGTTGGGTAGATGAAATATTTACTGATATTGACAGTATATTAGATAGAGCTACTCTAGCAAGAAAAAATCAAGAAGCCGTTTCATTAGCGTACAATGGAAATATTGTTGATTTATTAGAAAAAATAGTGGAACGAAATATTAATATTGAAATTGGATCTGATCAAACTTCATTACATAATCCTTGGTCTGGAGGATATTATCCAGTTGATATATCTTTCGAAAATGCAAATGTAATGATGGCTAATAATCCTAATAAGTTTAAGAAACAAGTACAAAATTCATTAATTCGTCATTCAAATGCTATAAATATTCTTACTAAAAGAGGAATGTATTTCTTTGATTATGGAAATGCATTTTTATTAGAATCTAGTCGAGCAGGTGCAGACATTTTAGATAAGCATGGTAAATTTAAATACTCATCCTATGTAGAAGATATTATGGGACCTATGTGTTTTGATTATGGTTTTGGACCTTTTAGATGGGTTTGTACTTCAAACGATCCAAAAGACTTAGAAATTACAGATAAAATTGCAATTCAAACTTTAAAAAAATTAATTAAATCCTCGCCTAATGAAATAAAATTACAAATGCACGATAATATTAATTGGATAAAAGCAGCACAAAACAACAATTTAGTAGTTGGTTCACAATCTAGAATATTATATGCTGATGCTATGGGAAGAATAAATATCGCTGTAGCTTTCAATAAAGCAATTAATGATGGAATAATTTCTGCGCCAGTTATATTAGGACGTGACCATCATGATGTTTCTGGAACGGACTCTCCATATAGAGAAACATCTAATATTTATGACGGCTCTAAATTTACAGCAGATATGGCAATACAAAATGTTATTGGTGACAGTTTTAGAGGGGCTACATGGGTATCTATACATAATGGCGGAGGAGTTGGCTGGGGAGAAGTAATCAACGGTGGCTTTGGAATGCTACTTGATGGCACAAAAGATGCAGACACAAAATTAAAATCTATGCTATTTTGGGATGTCAATAATGGTATTGCCAGAAGAAGTTGGGCAAGAAACAAAGAAGCTAAATTTGCTATAAGAGAAGCCATGAAAATAAACCCTAAACTGAAAGTAACCATACCAAATTCAGTAGAAAACAGTTTAATAAACGGTTTAAAACTAGATTAAATTAACTTGTATTGTCTAAAAAAAATGCAAAGATAATCTTTAAAAAAAAGTAGCGTGAGGGAGATTTGAACTCCCGACCTCAGGGTTATGAATCCTGCGCTCTAACCAACTGAGCTACCACGCCAAATAATAATTTTGCAAATAT
>MDTB01162813.1_pt1 | contig 13151 bp, 12 predicted proteins | sample 811161 | NCBI WGS metagenome assembly MDTB01 (sample SAMN05326650, study PRJNA326480) | marine metagenome | isolation source: seawater | place: Mediterranean Sea | collected 2009 | reverse complement strand
TATTATGTGATATGAGTTGTGTTTAAATATGAATAAATCAATATTATTAGGAATAAATTGGGAACAAAATTCCTCAGCCTGCTTGATGATAAATGGTAAAATTATTTCAGCCATAAGCGAGGAGCGATTTTCAAAAAGAAAAAATGATGAGCAGTACCCTATAAATGCAATTAATTATCTTTTGTCTTCAAATAATATTCAGTCAGCTCAAATAACAAAAGTCTGCTTTATTTCAAAATATTGGTCTCCAACTTATTCTTTGATAAGGCATTATTCCAGTTTTACTATTGATGATTATATTTTTGAACAAGAAAAATATTGGTTCAAAAAAATATATAAAAAAAAAAAAATTTCTCTTTTAAAAATTTTTAAACATAAAATTGATTTGGAACAGTTTCCTGGAAAAACCTTTTGGAAAAATAAAATAAAAAAAATTGAAAATAATGATCACACCAGTAATAAAAACCTTAAGTCATTTGGACAAAAAATTAGAACTGAGGTTGTAAAACTTCATTTAGGTTTAAAAGATAATAAAATTACATTTATAGATCATTCTTTTGGTCATATAGCTTATGCTTATTGCTCAGGCTCAATTTATGGGAAGAGTTCTAATGTGATGTCTATAGATGCTTTTGGAGATTTTATAAACTATTCATCTTATTTATTTGAAAAAAAGAAACAAAAAATAACTTTCAAAAAAATAGTTTCAGGAGGCAATTCTATAATTGCAAGAATGTATAGATACACAACTTTATTACTTGGTATGAAGCCAAATGAACATGAGTATAAAGTTATGGGACTAGCTCCTTATTGTAAACTAAAATATTCTGACAATTTATTAAATTATTTTAAAACACTTCAAACAATCAAAAAGTTAAGTTTTTATAATTTAAATGTCCCAAAAGATTCATATTTCTTTTTTAAAAATATATATAAAAATTTTAGATTTGATGCCATAGCTGGAGCACTACAAAGATATACAGAATTTTTATTAAAATCATGGGTTAAAAATATTGTAAAAAAAACAAAAAATAAAAATGTTTGTATTGCTGGGGGAGTGGCAATGAATGTAAAAGCAAATTTAGAAATTTCTAAGATACATAATATTTCACAAGTTTATGTTCCTCCATCGCCAGACGATACTTCTCAATCAATGGGCGCATGTTATGCTTATTGTTTAAAAAGAAATTTAAAAACCTTTCCAATAGAAAATGCTTATTTAGGTTATAATTTAAATGATACGAGTATAAATTATTCTTTAAGTAAATTATCAAAAAAAAAATATCGTATTCACAAAAAAAATATTATTAGTAAAACAGTTAATTTATTAATCAAGGATAAAATTATTGGTATCTGTAGAGGTAAGGCTGAGTTTGGAGCTAGGGCTTTGGGTAACAGATCTATAATTTGTAACCCACAAAATTTAGAGAATATAAAAAAAATAAATGAAACTGTAAAAAATAGAGATTTTTGGATGCCATTTGCAGCAACTGTAATAGATAAATATGCCTTAAAATATTTTAGATTAAAAAAAAAAAATATTAGTAACTATAAATATATGACTAATTGTGTAGAAATTAGAAAGGAGCATAAATATAAAATCATTGCTGGAGTTCATCAATATGATAATACTTGTAGAGCTCAAGTTTTAACAAAGTCCGATAATCAATTTTATTATGATTTAATAAGAAATTTTGGCAATAAAAGCGGTGTTTATTCATTATTAAATACATCATTCAATACACACGGCAATCCAATAATAAATAACGAGGTAGATGCATTAAACATTTTAATTAAATCAAATTTAGACGCAGTTTTGATAGGTGATTATTTAGTAGAAAAAAATATTATTTAATTTTATGAAAAAAAAATTATTAATTTTTGGTTCTACAAGCAACTTAGGAGAATTAATTGTAAGAAAATTTCGATTAAAATATAAAATCGTTACAGCAAGTCGATCAAGAAACTGCAGGTTTTCTTTTAAAAATTACAATTTAATCCCAAATATTATAAAGAAAGTTAATCCAGATATAGTTTTAAATCTAATTGCTAATACCAGTGTTGAGGATTGTGAAAAAAATAAAAAAAAAGCAACAATTGCAAATGTTAAAATAATTGAAAAAATTGTAAAAGGAATAAAATTAACAAGCCAAAAAATCAAATTTATTCATATTTCTACAGATCACCTATATTCAAATAAAAAAAATATTCCAAATAAGGAAAGTGATGTAAATATAGTTAATAATTATGCAAGAACTAAGTTTGAGGGAGAAAAAATTGCACAAAAACATAATTCAATAATTATCAGAACAAATTTTATTGGAAAACAATCAGTAAAAAAAAAAATATCTCTAACTGATTGGGTTTACGAGTCAATAAAGAAAGATAAAATGATGTTAGGTTATAATAATATTTTTTTTAATCCACTAAATGTATCAACCTTATTAAAATATTTATACATCATAATTGAAAAAAAAAATATGAAAGGAATTTTTAACCTAGGATCTAGAGGTTATTTAAGTAAATATGAATTAATTAAAATTTTTTTAAAAAAAGCGAAAAAAAAAAATTAGTAAAGTCAATTGTCTATAAGAAAACTTCATTAAAAGCTAAAAGATCATTAAACATGGTTATGTCGGTTAAAAAAATAGAAAAACATTTAAATATTAAACTACCATCTACAAGAAATGAAATTAATAAAACTTTGAGAGAATATTATTTATGAAATTAGCGATAGGAACAGCAAATTTTTTAAAAAAATATTCGTATAAAAATAAGTTAATAAAAAAAAAAGAATTAATAAAAATATTAAAATTCTCGCTTAAAAATAAAATAGTTAATCTAGATACTGCTTTTAGTTATGATAAATTTTCAATTCTGAAAAATGAAGTAGATTTTCGAAAATTTAAGATATCAACAAAAATAAATTTATCTAAAAAACTTTTAAAAAAATTAGATTTTGAAAAAAAAATATTTTTAAATATAAATAAAAAATTAACGTTATTTAAAATAAATAATTTTGACATTTTCTATATACATAATTTTGATGAAATTAATAACATCGACCTTGTCAAAATAAAAAATATATTTTTGAATCTTAAAAAAAAAAATAAGATTAAAAAAATTGGAATATCAATCTATGATAAAACTTCCTTAAAGAAAATAAAGTATTTTGATTGTGTTGATATAATACAGGTACCCATTAACGTTGTAGATACAAAATTTACATCAAAAAACGTTTTAAATTTTCTTAAAAAAAAAAAAATTAAAATTTATGCAAGATCAATTTTTTTACAGGGCTTATTATTGGATGAGATTAAAAGTAATCAAAATAAAAATTTAATATATAATCAAACTTTAATTGATTTCAAAAAATGGCTTAAAAAGCATAATATTTCTGCATTAAATAGTTGTGTATCTTTCATCAAAAATCAAAAATACTTAGATGGTGTTGTTGTGGGAATGGAAAATTATAAACAATTTATAGAAATATTAGAACATTTTAAAGATAAAAAAAAATATGATTATCCAAAAAGAATATATAGTTTAGATAAAGAAATTATTGATCCCAGAAATTGGAAAAGATTCAAATGAATAAAAATAAACAACTATGGAAAATAGCTTTAAATAAAATTCCTTCAGGAAATTCATTTTTATCTAAAAACCCAAGTAGATATAAGTCAGTCAATTGGCCCGAATATTTTATGAAATCCAAAGGTTCAATTATTTGGGATCTTAATGGATCAAAATTTTATGATTTTACTTTTATGGGTGTTGGAACAAATATCCTTGGCTATGCAAATTCTAGAATTGACGATGAAGTTATAAAAAAATTAAAAAAAGGAAATATGAGTACTTTAAATTGTCCTGAAGAACCAATCTTTGCAAAAAAAATAATTAAATTACACAAATGGGCTGATATGGCTAAGTTTGCAAAGACTGGAGCAGAAGCAAATGCAATAGCAATAAGATTAAGCAGAGCATATAATAAAAAGAACAAAATAATTATTTGTGGATATCATGGATGGCATGATTGGTATTTGTCTGCAAAATTTTCAAAAAATAATTATTTGGACACACATTTATTTCCAAGTTTAAAAGTTGAGGGTGTATCAAAAAAATTAAAAAATCAAATATATTCAATTAAATATAATGATCTTGAAAGTTTAAAAAAGCTAATAAAAAAAGATAAAGATATTTCTTGTTTAATTATGGAGGTAGAGAGAGACCAAAAACCCAACAAAGGTTATCTTAAAAATATAAAACGTTTATGTAATAGGAATAATATTTGTTTAATATTTGATGAATGCACTACTGGTTTTAGAGATGTTTATGGAGGACTACATCTTAAATATGTTATAAATCCAGATCTAGCTATGTTTGGAAAAGCAATTGGTAATGGTTATAGCATAACGACAATAATTGGTAAAAAACCTATAATGATCAAGGCAAATAAAAGTTTTATAAGTAGTACTTTTTGGTCTGAACGGATTGGATTTGTTGCTGGTATCGCAACTTTAAATGAAATGAAAAGAATAAAATCTTGGAAAATTATATCTAGCAAGGGAAGGAAAATTAAAAGTATGCTCACTAAATTAGCAACTCAAAGTAATTTAGGAATCCGTTTTAAGGGATTGGATGCATTAATAAAATTTGAATTATTAAACACCAAAATCAAAAATTATGAAAATTTTATTACTCATGAAATGTTGAAAAGGGGGTTTTTAGCTTCTAACTCAATTTATATTAGTACTTCACATACAGACAAATTAATAAAAAAATATATTAAAGAAATGAAAATAATTTTTCAAAAATTAGGAAATAAATAGTGAGCTATTCAATTATTGTAGAAGCAAGATTGAATTCTTCAAGACTTCCAAATAAAATTTTAATGAAAATTAAAAAATTTTCTTTTTTAGAATATTTAATTAGAAGACTTAAATTGGTCAAAAATGCAAAGGAAATAATAATTGCTACTACTGATAACGAAAAAAATGATGAGATAATAGATATTGCAAAACGGAATAAAGTAAAATTTTTTAAAGGATCAGAAAAGAATGTAATATCTAGGGTAATAAAGACAGCACAAAATTTTAAATGTAAGAATATAGTTAGGATTACATCAGATTGTCCAATAATTGATACAGAAATTATTGATTTAGCTATTGAAAGTTTTTCATTAAATAAATGTGATTTTTTGTCTAATACAATATTAAGAAGTTATCCAGATGGAATGGATGTAGAGGTGTTTAGTTTAAAAAATTTAAAAAAATCTTATAAATATGCTAAAAATTCAAGATTTAAGGAATGGACAACTTGGTCAATTAGGAAGAATCCAAATAAATTTAAAATTATAAATTTAATCGCACCTAATAAGTATAAATGGCCAGAACTAGGTTTAACATTAGACGAATATCCAGATTCTGTATTTTTAAGAAAGATAATATTATATTTTAATGAAAAAATGACATTTAGTTGTACAGATGTTATCAACTTAGTTAAAAAGAAAAAAAATTGGTTAAAAATAAATAAACATGTCAAAAGAAATTTATAAAAATAAAACAATTTTAATTACTGGTGGCACAGGTTCATTTGGAAAAGATTTTATTAAAGAACTTTTAAAAAGAAAACTACCTCTTAAAAAAATAATTATTTTTAGTAGAGACGAATTAAAACAACATGAAATGAAATTGAGCAAAGATTTTAATGAAAAAAAATATAAACAATTAAGATTTTTTTTAGGGGATATAAGAGACAAAGATAGATTAATTTATGCTTTAAAGGAAGTAGACTATGTAGTTCATGCCGCTGCCTTAAAACAAGTACTAACTGGAGAATATAACCCATTTGAATTTATAAAGACCAATGTAATAGGAGCACAAAACATAATTGAAGCATCAATACAGTGTAATGTTAAAAAAGTAATAGCTTTGTCAACTGATAAAGCAGTATCACCAGTAAATTTATATGGAGCGACAAAATTGTGTTCAGATAAATTATTTATATCTTCTAACAATGTAATAGGTAAGAGAAATATTTCATTTTCAGTTGTAAGATACGGGAATGTCACTGGAAGTAGGGGCTCTGTGATACCTGAATTTTTAAAACAAAAAAAAAATGGTTGTTTCTTAATTACCAATAATGAGATGACTAGATTTAATATTTCATTAAATTCAGCTGTTGATATGGTTTTGTGGTCTTTGGAAAATTCTATTGGAGGTGAGATTATTGTGCCAAAGCTAAAATCTTATAGGGTAATAGATTTAGCCAAGGTAATAGATAAAAATTTGAATATGAAGATCATAGGAATTAGGCAGGGAGAAAAAGTTCATGAAGAGTTAATATCAAAAGCTGACAATTTTAGTGCTTATGATATAAAAAAATATTACGTTCTTTTAAATAATGATAAAAAATTATTAAATTATTATTCGGAAAAATTTTCTGCAAAAAAAACTCCATTAAACTTTAATTATAATTCTAGTGAGAAAAAGTATTTTCTCAATCAGATTGAATTGAAAAGTATAGTAAAGGATTTTTTAAAAAAAAGTTAATATTATTTTTAAAATTATTCATTAAGAAATGTCTCTACAAAAAAAAATTTTTTTACAAGGAGAGGGTGATAATTTGTTTTTAAGAAACAAAGACACATTGGATAAAAAGAATTATAATAAAGACTTTATTGTTCATGAAGTAAAAAAATTAATAAAAAAAAAGAATTTTAAATCTATTCTTGAAATAGGTTGTGGTGATGGAAAAAGACTTTCATTTATAAAGAAAAATTTCAAAGTAAGTTGCTTTGGTATAGATCCTTCCAGTAAATCTTTATTATCTAACAATGATAAAAAGATAATTTTAAAAAAAGGTACTGCAGATAACATACCTTTTAAAAAGCATAAATTTGATCTAATTATTTTTAGTTTTTGTTTATATTTATGCGATGATGGTGATCTATTAAAAATAATTAATGAGACGTTTAGAGTTTTAAAGAAAAGATCATTTATTTTAATTTACGATTTTTTTTTAAAGGATTTTAAATATGTTGTTTACAAACACAATAGACTAGTAAAATCAAGAAAGATGGATTATAGCAAACTGTTTTTATGGCATCCAAAAATAAAAAAAATCAAATTCAAAAAAATTTATGAAAGAGAAAATAAATTAAGTAAAAATAAAAAATTAAATTGTACCGCTTTACACTTGTTAAAAACAGATTTTTAAAATGGGTTTAATAAAAAAAATAATTGTAAGACATAAATTAAAAAAAAAATTTCACCAAATTTTTAGAAAAAAAATAGAAAATTCTAAAAATATAATTTTATTAGAATTTGGAAGTTCGTCATTTAATCATATAGCCTCGGCTTATTTGTGTGATATAATTTCAAAAAAATTTAAAGCAAAAATTTACGCTTATCCAGGATATCAACTTTTATCTAATAAATTAAATTTAAATATTACTTCAAATCTAAAGTGGTTTTTAGGAAACATTTTTTCTTTAGGGACTTTTGGTGTACATCATTCTTTTGGCGTTGATAAAATCTTCTGGCCTAAAATTAATAGAAAAATTGAGGAACAAGCCTTAAAAAAATTTGATTACTATAATAATGACATATCCTCAAAAGAAGATTTAGAAAATTACACAATAGACAATATTTTAATTGGAGACTTAATTTATGATAGTTATCTTAAAAAAAATTTATTACCCACAATTGATATAAAATCTAATGATTTCAAGATATTTTTTTTAGACTCCCTTAAATTATTTTATTACTGGAAAAGTTATTTTAAAGTAAATCAAATCAAGGCTGTTGTTCTTTATCATTCAGTTTATGTCTCGGCTATTACTCTTAGATTGGCTATAAAAAAAAAAATCCCCTGCTATGTCTTTAATATAGAGAGACTTTATCGTGTAAATAAAGAAAAAAAATTTTATGGTTTGGAATACATTGATTATAAAAAAAAATTTTCTCAGTTTTCAAAAAAAAAAAAAGACTAAAGCAATTAATTTAGCTTCAAAAAAAATGTCTGATAGGTTTAAAGGAAAATTATCTAATGATATAGTTTATTTATCTAGATCAGCATATAGAAAAAAAAAAAACTTTCGTATTATAAATAAATCAAAAAATTTAAAAATTCTGATAGCGCCCCATAGTTTTTCCGATTCCCCTCACTGTTATGGTAATAATTTTTTTACAGACCATTTCGAATGGCTTGAATTTTTGGGACAGGTATCAAATTTAAGTAATTATGATTGGTATATAAAATGTCATCCTGATTATACTACATATTTTGACAAAACAGTTGATCAAGTAAAAAATTTTACGAAGAAATATCCAAAAATAAATTATTTAAATTCAAACGTTTCACATTTGCAAATAATTGAGGAGGGTATAAACTTTGTCTTAACTGTGAATGGATCTATTGCTAGTGAATATCCTTATTTTGATGTTTGCGCAATTAATGCATCTAAAAACAATCCACATAATCAATATGATTTTTCTGTCACACCATCTAATAAAAGAGAATATATAAATATTATAAAAAACCTTAAACTTAGTAAAAACAGAATTATCAAAAAAGAAATTTTAGAATATTATTTTATGAGACACGAACATTATAATAATAGATGGTTTTTCAGTGATTTAAATAAAGTAAAAAAAGAAATTAAAGATTATAAAAACTTTTCAAATTACTTAATATATCAATATTGGCTTAAAAATTTTAATTTAAAACAGCATAATATCAAGTATAAAAAAATAAAAAAATTCATAGATTCAAATGACTATATTTTTCTTGATAACTAAAGTAATTATATGAACCATGAAAGACACTATAAAATTCTATAAAACTTACATTGAAACTCTCACTAGTAATTTAAATTCTTTAGACTTAGTAAAGATAGAAAAAATTCAAAAAATTATAGAAAATAAAATTCTTAAAAAAAAAAAAATATTCGTTTGTGGTAATGGAGGAGCTGCTTCAACCTCAAATCATTTTTTATGTGATTTTAATAAAGGCATAAAAGTATCGAGTAAAAAAATTTTTAAGCCAAAAATTATATCACTTTCTAATTCAATAGAGTTAATTACAGCAATCGGAAACGACATTGGTTTTAATAAAATTTTTACTTATCAATTTGAAAATTATTATGAAAGAGGAGATTTGTTGATAGTTTTTAGTTGCAGTGGTCGTTCAGGTGATATTGTCGACGTTGAAAAATTTGCATTAAAAAATAACATAGAGGTAATAAAGTTTTCAGGTTTTACAAAAAAAAAAATAGTTAAAAAAAAAAATTTTTTAGAATTTAACATCGGCTTAAATAATTATGGTATCTGTGAAGATATCTTTCAAAGTTTAATGCATATCATGTCACAAGAAATAAGATCTAGATTTATTAAAAAATATGATTTTAATAAGACTATTTTATAAAATTGGATCTTAATGAAATATATCCAATATTTAGCAAAAATATTAAATGAGAAAGAAAAGAAAAAATTTATCTATATTGCTTTTTTGATGTTTCTTAATACACTTTTTGAATTGTTAAGTATAGGCATGATTTTGCCAGTGTTATCAATTTTGTTTGGAGAAAATTTCAGCTTTCTGCCCAATAGTTTTTATAATTTTATTCAGAATTTTAGTCAAAGTCAGTTAATAACATTTACTTTAATATCAATTATATTAATAATTTTATTAAAAAATTTATTTATTTTATTTTATAATTATCAACAGAGTTTGTACGCTAAAAATATTCAAGTAAGAGTAGCGGGAGATATATTTGCAAAATACATTTTTCAAAACTATTTATTTTTTTTAAAAAAAAATACTGGGACAATTTTAAGAAATGTTAACACCTCCAGAATAGTATCTTTATGTTTAATTAGCTATTTAACATTGTTATTAGAATTTATTATTATAAGTATTTTTTTTTTATATTTATTTTATATAAATTATGTTTCTACATTAGTTGTAAGCTCTATATTCGTTATATTTGGAATTACTTTGTACAAATTTACCAGAAATAAACTTTATAACTGGAGCAGTGTAAAACAAGATATAGATGCCCAAATAAATCAACAAATAATACAAACATTTTCATTGATTAAGAATGTTAAGATTTTTAATAAAGAAAAAAAGATGTTTAATTATTTTCATAAATTAATTAATAAATTTGAAAATTTAAATTTAAAAGTTGATATAGTTCAACAAATTCCAAAAATTTCAATTGAAGTATTAGGTGTCATTACTTTAAGTACATTAATAATAATTTTGTTGTTACAAAATATTAATCCTTTAGAAATTATTGCTATAATCGCTATTTACGCATTAGTTATTTTTAGAATAATCCCATCAACAACAAGAATTGTTACTGCTTTTCAAAGAATCAAAATGTATGCTCCATCAATGGAGTTGATAAAAAATGAGTATTTAGATTTAAATGATAACTTTGATTATAATAATTTTGATAAAAGTTTAGAAAAAATTAGATTTAAAAAGCTAGAATTTAAAAATGTTAGTTTTAGTTATGATAAAAATAATCTAATTATTAATAAATTAAATTTTCATGTAAATAATGGTGATATTATTGGAATATATGGAGAAAGTGGATCAGGAAAAAGTACACTTGTAAATTTAATTTCTGGATTACTCAAACCTTCAGAGGGAACTATAGAGATAAATAATCAAAATCTTGAGGTGAACAAAGGAAATTGGTTAGCTTCTTTGGGTTATGTCCCTCAACAGGCTATGTTGTTTAATGCATCGATTGCAGACAATGTTTCTTTTTTTGAAAATCAAAGAGAAAATATTGATTTTAAATTTAAATTAGATAGTGCATTAAAGAAGTCTAATATGGACCAATTTATGCAAAATCTTCCTAATAAAGAAAATTCTATAGTTGGAGAAAATGCTTCTAAGCTATCTGGTGGTCAAATACAAAGATTGGGTATTGCCAGAGCATTATTCAATGATCCAGATTTTCTAATATTTGATGAGGCAACCAATGCATTAGATAATGAAAATGAAAGTGAAATTTTAAAAACAATTTTTGAGTTAAAAAATAAAAAAACTATAATTATTATCTCACATGATAAAAATATTTTAAATGAGTGTGAAAAAATTTTTGAGTTTAAAAATAAAACTTTAAAAAAAAATAAAATAATTTTAAGAAAGATTGCATACTTTATGTTTAAATACATCAATTTAAAAAAAATTTTCAGCTTAAACAAAATTCTATATAAAATAAGAAGAATTATTTTTATATTTAAATCAAAAAAAATTTCAAAAATATTAAGACAAAATTTTAAAGGCAAAAAAATTTATATTTATGATTTTGGTGCAGGATTAAGATACTTACCAACATTACTTAAGTTTGATGGAATTAGTGAAATATACCTTGTAGATCCAAATGAAAATTTAGATATATCATATAACAATTTAAAAAAGATCTTTCTGAATAAAAAGTCTATTAAAAAATTTAAAGTCGGTATCTCAAATAAAAATGCAAAATTAACTTATTATCCAGCAAAAGTATCAACAGGTTCATCTTTTTTAAATTTAAATAATAGGGATAGATACGATGATGAATATTTTGGAAAAAATAAAAGTGTAATTAAAAATGTTTACGATTTTCAAAAATTTAAAAAAAAATTTAAATTGAATCAAGCTGATGTTGTGAAAATTGATGTTGAGGGATTTGAAATTAACATATTGAAATCTATTCTTAAGAAAGATAAACCTTTGATTATTGAAGTTGAATTAAATTTTGAAGATTCAATTATTGGAAACACTTTTAACGAAGCAAATCATTTAATGTGGAAAAATAATTATAAGTTAGCAACTATGAATAATGTGTTTAAGAAATTGACTTCAGAAGAATTTATTTCAGGTGATTACCACAACCCTATATACAGAAATTCTCTTTCACAAAGTGATTGTCATTATATTTTGAAAAAAAGAAATTATACGATAAGGGATATTATTATTCTTATTGGTTATGGTTTTTTAGAAGATGCTTATAAGAATATTCTTAAGATTAAAAAAGAAAATACTTTTCAAGTTACAGAGTTAAAGAGTCTATTAAAAAGAATAATGTGAAAATGTATCAATCAAAAAAATTTTTTAATTTGTTGATAAAGTCAATTTTGAGTCCCAAAAAGTTTTTTCAAATTCTTTATAAAAGAATATTTGCAATTCCTGAACTCAATTCGTTATCTAAAATTAAAAATGAATATATAAGAAAAAAATATTTTCATTTTTTGATTAACTTGTCAAAAAAAAATTTACAATTTAAAAAGTTATTTTTTGAAGATAAAAAAAATATCAAGTATGATATTTTTTTTAATTTAAATGATGGTTGGGATCAAGATTTTATTAATAGTTTATCAAATAATGGCATTGTTGTAATAGATAATGTTCTTCCAGATAATGAAAAAAAAAAAATTCAGAGCTATTTCTTAGAACTAGAAGAAGCTGATAATAAAAAAAAAACCTTTAATAAGAAATGGCTTATAAAACCAATTATCACAAACACCCCTACAAAAAAAAGAATAGTATCAAAAACAGACTTTACAGAGTTTCCCAACCTTCAAGAGCTAAATGATTTTTTTTCAAGACAGTTATTTGGCCAAAAACTTGACTCTGAACCAGAATTTTATGTGGATAAATCTTTAAGTATACCAGAGGAAATAATCTCAGGAGATAATACCATTCATATTGATAGATATTTACCAAATGTAAAAATGATTTATTCTCCCTTTTTTATTGACAATAGTAGTGCACCATTCTCATATGTTTTGGGCTCACATAAAATAAATGAGACTTATAAAGAAATGATTTTAAATAACAAATTTAAAGATCTGGATAATTTAACCTTTTTAGATAAAAAAAATAATCAGAAAGTATTTACTTTAAACGAAAATAGTCTCATAATTTTTCTTGCAAATGGATTCCATGGAAGGACTCCATTTTTTGATTTAAGCAAAAGAATGGTTTTGTTTCTGCAGTACAGTAAAGCGTTCAACCTATTATCCTATTTTAACTATAGAAAATTTAATAATTAATTTAATGATAATTGAAAAAAAAAATCCTTTAGTTTCAATCATTACAGTTTGTCTAAATTCTGAAAAAACTATAGAGAGGTCTATTCAAAGTAT
>MDTB01056758.1_pt1 | contig 13152 bp, 15 predicted proteins | sample 811161 | NCBI WGS metagenome assembly MDTB01 (sample SAMN05326650, study PRJNA326480) | marine metagenome | isolation source: seawater | place: Mediterranean Sea | collected 2009 | reverse complement strand
TCTTTTATTGTAAAAAATATTATTTATCAAGTTTTTATAATATCTTCTCTTATAACAATTTTACACATTTTTGAGCTTTTGTGAGTAACTAAAGTTTCCGTGATATACTTATTATCACTAACATCAATACCTTTTACCAAATCGCCAGTTGTAATACCTGTCGCACAAAATATTGAGTCTCCTTTAATAATTTCTTTTAAGTCATATTTTTTTTTTAAATCCTTGATACCCATTTGTTTAGCTCTTGAAATATCTTCATCATTATCAAAAATGAATCTTCCCTGAAATTTGCATCCATACGCATCTATAGCAGATGCTGCCAAAACACCTTCTGGACCTCCCCCTATACCTAAAAAAATATCTACATTATGTTTATCATCTGTAACCATTAAAGCTCCTGAAACATCTCCATCTGTAATTAGTTTCAACTTCACGTTCATTTCTATTAATTTATCGATCATTTCTTTATGTCTAGGTCGATTTAATAGGCAGGCAGTTATATCCTTTATATCTTTATTTAAAGAGTCGGCTATATTATGAATATTTTTTTTAATTGAAAAATCTAAGTCAGTAGCATCTATCGGTACTTTATTTGAAACTGCGAGTTTATTCATGTAAGTTTCTGGAGCGTTAAAAAGATTTCCTTTTTCCGCAATTGAAATTACTGATAATGCTCCAGGTAAATTTTTGGCAACAAAATTTGTACCTTCTAGTGGGTCTACAGCAATATCAAGGTTTATGTTTCCTCCGGAGCCTAACTTTTCTCCAATATATAACATTGGCGCTTCATCAAGTTCACCTTCACCAATTACAACCTCCCCATTGATATTAAGTTTATTTATTTCATTTCTCATTGAGTCTGTTGCAGCTTTATCAGCTTTATTTTTATCGTTTTTTCCAATAAATTTATGACATGATATTGCAGCTTTTGAAGTTACATTAATAATCTTTTCTATTAATTCTTTATTTAAGGACACTAAATTTCTTCTTTAGATAATTTTTCAGTATTAGCTTTTAAGTTATTTTCAAATTCGTTAAGTCTTTTCCAAACTGAAATTAATTCAACTATTATAGGCCAGCTTCGCACTAAATATTGCAATGATGTTTCAACTCTTCCAAAAGCTCTGATAATTTGTTGAACAAAACCAAGAGTAATTGCTCCTGTTATTATAGTTGGTGTTAACGCAAGATAAGGGATAATTACCATTCCTTGTAAATAGCTCCATTTAACAGCATTAAAATATAAATAATGAAAATACATTTTATAATGTATTTTTCTCACTCCTCCATATAAATCATCAATTTTAGCTGGTTGAGCACTTTCTTTGAAGTCTTCGCCAAGAACTAATTCCTTTCTATACGCAGCTTCTTCTTTTTGAATATCATATTCAATACCAGGTAATTTAATTCCTACAGCAGCAAGGATAAATGTCCCACCTAAAGCTGAAATAATTGCGACCCAAACTAATGCATGATCAACCTCGCCTATCCATGGAAGTACAGTAATACTTTTAGAAAGTCCCCACAAAATTGGAGTAAATGCAATTAAAGTCATAACACTTCTTAAAAGCTCAGCACCCAAACCTTCCATAATTCTTGCAAATTTAAGTGTATCTTCTTGAACTCTCTGAGAAGCTCCTTCAATTGATGATGCAAAATTCCACTTATCATGGTAAAAATGGGCCATTGCAGTTCTCCATCTGAAAGTCCAGTGGCTAGTAAAATAATCACTAAATATAACAACCAATATGTAAATTGCTGCGATTTTTGCAAAAGTAAAAAGATAAGCAATAAATTCTTTTTCTGTAACAGCTCCTGGTTCAGCCAAAGCTTTTTGTAAAGTATCATAAAACTCACCAAACCATTCATTTATTCTGACGTCTAGTTGTACTTGATACCAAGTAGCTGCAAGGATTAGTATTGTTCCACCAATACTCCATAAATGCCATCTTTTATCAGTAAAAAATTTGAACATAATTTTAATTTAAAAAATTATTAGCGTAAGATTTTTTGACCACTTTTCTTTTTTTTGGTTCAATCAATTCGAAATTAATTTTTTTTTTCTTTGCATAGTTTATTGCGCTTTCTTTGTCAGAAAATTCTAATTTTAATTCTGAATAAGTGTCGGATGAACTTTCCCATCCCATTAGTGGATTTTTTGTTGGATCTTTTGTTTCAAATTCTAAAATCCATTTTGTTGATTTGCTCAAACCAGACTGCATAGCACTTTTGTTGGGTACATATATTTTAGCTTTTTTCATAATAATTATGGTCGGAGTGGCAGGATTTGAACCTGCGACCCTCTGGTCCCAAACCAGATGCGCTACCAGGCTGCGCTACACTCCGAGAGATTTACTAATACAGTACTTATTTATTATTTCAAAGCAAAAGATACCTAAAATAAAGAAATTCTTATCAGAATCTGTTATATAAACCGTATGATTATCGAATGTGTTAATTGTGCTAAAAAGTTTACTATCGACTCTGAACTTATTCCTAATGAGGGAAGAACTATACAATGCGGATCGTGTAATCATGTATGGTTTTTTAAAAAAGATAATGATGCTATTAAAAAAAATCCGAACTTACCTACAAAAGAAAATAAAATAAACAAATTTATAAAGAAACCCCAAGAGATTAAAAAAAAAATAAATCCAAAATCAAAAAAAGAAAAGATTGAATATAATGTTAAAAAAGGCTCTGAAATGATTAAATATCAAAATAAACCTAAATTGACGTTTATAAATCTTTTATCTTATACTCTTGTATCGATAATATCTTTTACAGCAATTATTATATTTTTAGATACTTTTAAATCTCCTCTATACAGTCATTTTCCTGATTTAGAATTCTTATTATTCAATCTTTATGAAACAATAGAGGATATAAAACTATTCATAAGCGACTTAGTATAAAAATGATTAATTATTTATCAAAACCATTTAAATTGTTTTTTAAACTTGAGGCAGCAAGTGGATTAATATTACTTTTTGCTGCTATAATTGCTTTAATAATAAGCAACTCTGGTTTAGCAGAGTTATATTTTTCAACTTTAAATAAATATTTATTCATTGGGATTAATAATTTTGGATTAAAATTATCTGTTATCCATTGGATTAATGATGCCTTAATGGCAATATTCTTCTTTTTTGTTACTTTGGAAATCAAGAGGGAGTTCTTACAAGGTGAGCTATCAAATATAAAGCAAGCTTTACTTCCAATAATTGCAGCAGTAGGTGGAATGCTTGTTCCAGCACTATTTTATGTATTTATTAATTTTGGTGACAGTGAAACGTTAAACGGTTGGGCCATACCATCTGCTACTGACATTGCATTTTCATTAGGTGTTTTGTCATTATTAGGAAAGAGAGTGCCCTTATCTTTAAAAGTTTTTTTAACAGCGTTAGCTATAATTGATGATCTTGGAGCTATAGTTATTATCGCCCTGTTCTACTCTGGTGAATTAAGCATCAAATATTTGAGCCTGATGTTATTTGCATTTTTAATTTTACTTGTTATTAATAAATTTAATATCAAAAAATTTTTACCTTATTTAATTGTAGGAATTTTTTTATGGGACTTTACACACAATTCCGGTGTTCACGCAACAATAGCTGGTGTTTTATTAGCTATGACCATTCCACATAGAAAGAAAGAAAAAGATTTTTCATTATTAATTAAAGTTGAACATGCCATAAGTCCTTATGTTGCCTTTGGTATAATGCCATTATTTGCTTTTGCAAATGCAGGAGTATCTTTGGAAGGTTTATCTTTCGCATCACTATTAAATAAGGTACCACTTGGAATTTTATTAGGATTATTTGTTGGTAAGCAATTAGGTGTATTTTTATTTTCTTATGTTTCTATAAAAACAAAGATCGCACAAATGCCAAATAATACTAATTGGTTTAATCTTTATGGAGTTGGAGTCCTTACTGGAATTGGTTTCACAATGAGTCTTTTTGTCGGAAATTTAGCATTTATTGAAAATGTTCAATATATGGATGGTGTAAAAATAGGAGTATTAACTGGGTCATTATTATCCACTTTATTTGGATATTTTATAATATTACTTACTCCTAACAAATAATTTTATAAAATGAAAAAGTTAATATTATTTAGCTTAATAACTTGTATGTTTTTTTTTAAAACCTCAGCCTTAGCAAATTATGAAAAAGTTTTTTATGATTTTAAAATAGAAAGTATTACTGGTGAAATAATTGATTTTAATGATTATAAAAATAAAGTTATTTTAATTGTTAATACAGCAAGTTATTGTGGCTTTACTAAACAGTATGAGGATTTACAGTCATTATGGGAGAAGTATAAATCTAAGGGTTTAATTGTGCTAGGTATCCCCTCTAATTCATTCAATCAAGAAAAGAAGAAAAACTCGGAAGTCAAAGAATTTTGTAAAGTAAATTTTGATATAAATTTTCCATTGTCAGCCATTACTGAAGTAAAAGGTGATCAAGCTCATGATTTGTTTAAATGGGCAAAAAATAATCATGGTAAATCTGCAGTTCCAAAATGGAATTTTCACAAAATTCTAATAAACAAGGAAGGGAAAGTAGAGGATACATTTACATCATTTGCAAAACCAACATCTAAGAAAGTAATAAAGAGAATAGAAGAAATATTATAAATTTAAAGTTAAGCCATCATATGCAGGAATTGTATTTTTAGGCAATCTTTTATAGAGTTCATCATAGTCTAAATCAGAGTGTAAGTTCGTTAGAATTGCTTTCTTGGGTGAGAAAATCTTTATAAGAGCCAAAGATTTTTCTAAATTAAAATGTGAAGGATGATTTTTATACCAAAGACAATCCAAAACTAAATAATTTAAATTTTTAAAAAATTTAAAATCTTTATTATAAATCTTACTAACATCACTTATATAAGCTAATTTTTTATCTATAATATAACAAATTGAATGGACAGATCCATGTTTAACTTTTACTGGTTTAATATAAATTTTTTTTTTGATGTTATTAATTGAAATATTTTTATTAATTTTGTTGAGTTTAAGTGTAGCTGGATATTCATTATCTAGGTTTGTAAAACAATACGAAAAAGATTTCTTAAGATGAGCGGATGTAGATTTATCAGCAAAAACATTTATTGGTTTCTTATTATTTAAAAAAAAAGATCTTAAATCATTTATACCATGAGTTTGATCTGCATGCATATGAGAATATAGAACTTTATCAATTTTATTTATATTATGTCTTAGCAATTGTTGTCTTAAATCAGGTGATGTATCTATTAATATGTTTTTATCAGATGTTTTCAATAATGCTGAACATCTTGTTCTATAATTTTTCTTATTTTTTGGGTTACATTTACCAAAAAAACCATCTGGTCTCGGAACACCCATAGAACTTCCACAACCTAAAATTATAAATTTCATAAGATAATTTAACTAAAAAGTTTATTAAAATTGTTAGTAGTTAAATTAACAAGCTCAGATTTTGTAATATTCTTCAGTTCTGCTAATTTTTGTGCAGTATGATCAATAAAAGCAGGTTCATTTTTTTTTCCCCTATTAGGTACCGGGGCAAGAAATGGGCTATCAGTTTCAATAAGAATTTTATTCAAGGGTAGAAACCTGAATGTTTCTTGAAGCTCATAAGAGTTTTTGAATGTTATTATTCCACTAGCTGAAAAAAATGCATTTAAATTGAGAAGTTTTTCTGCAAAATGTTTTGAACCTGTAAAACAGTGCATCAAAATTTTAAGACTATGATTTTTATATTTATCTAAAATATGAAAAGTTTCTTCCTCAGCATTTCTTGAATGTACTATTAAGGGAGCATTTGTTTCGATTGCAGCTCTGATGTGTTCGTTAAAACTTTTAATTTGTTTTTCTTTGTCACTATTTTTGTAGTAAAAGTCTAATCCTGTTTCACCTATTCCAATAATTTTAATATTTTCTTTAAAATTTTTTACAATAGTTTTCGAACTAATTAAATTTTCATTAGTTTCATGAGGGTGAATACCAATTGTGCCATATATAATATCATCTTTATTAATAATTTTTTTAACCTTAGTAAAGCTTTCCAGGGATGTCGAAATAGTTAAAAGCTTTTTTATTCCAACATCTTTTGAGCGTTTAATTATATTAGACAGGTCACTTAATAAAAGTTCATGATCTAAATGACAATGTGAATCAATCATTTTTTTTTTCTATTTTTTGAAAAAGAATATCTATTTTATTAATTTTATCAACTTTCAAAAGAAAATCGTTATTACCTATTGATGAAATATTTATATCTTTCTCATTAAGTTGAAAAATCTTTAATGCCTTAAGAGAACTTTCTGGAATAATAGGGTATAATAAAAAACTGACTTTTCTTACAATCTCTAATGTAGTGTAAACAATAGTATTCAATCTAACTGGGTCATCTTTTTTTTTCCATGGTTCTTGATCATTAAAATACTTATTTGCCTCAAATAAGGAATTAACTATATAATCAATATAAAAATTGATGTCTTGATTATCAATTTTTTTTCTAATAATATCTATATTGTCTTTAAATTTATTTAAAATTTTAAGATCATCTTTTTCAAATCTGATTTTTTTAGGAATATTGCCATTACAATTATTTATTCCAAATGTTGTAACTCTTTGACAAAGATTACCAAAATTATTTGCTAAATCACTATTAATGCAGTCTTCAAGTCTTTCTTGAGATATATTACCATCGTTACCAAATGAAACTTCTTTAATTAAATAATATCTAAGCGGATCTAGCCCGTATTTATTAATTATTTCAATTGGATCTAAAATATTTCCTTTTGATTTAGACATTTTTTCATCACCAGAGAGTATCCATCCATGACCATAAATCTTTTTTGGAGGTTGTATTTTAGCTGCCAATAAAAATGCTGGCCAATAAATAGCGTGAAATCTTAAAATATCCTTACCGATTAAATGTATTGATGCTGGCCAAAATTGTTTAAACAAGGAGTCGTTGGTATTTGGATAATTGAGCGCACTTATATAATTGGTAAGAGCATCAAGCCAGACGTAGATAACATGGTCTTTATCTTTTGGAACTTGAATCCCCCAAGAAAAACTTTTCCTACTAATCGAGAGATCTTTTAAACCACCTTTAACAAAACTAATTACTTCATTTTTTCTTGAAGGAGGCGAAATAAAATCAGGATTATCATAATAGTATTTTAGTAATGGTTTTTCCCACTTGGATAATTTAAAAAAATATGATTCTTCATCTACCCACTCTACAAGAGATTTTGAGTTGATAGCACGTTTTTTGTTATCATAATTTTCAACTTCTTCATCAGAATAAAAAGCCTCATCTGAAACTGAATACCATCCAGAATATTTTGAAAGATAAATGTCCTCATTTTTTTCTAATTCATTCCAGAGATTTTGAACTGAATTAATATGTCGTTGTTCCGTTGTTCTGATGAAATCATTATTAGAAAGATTTAATGTTTTCGAAAGATCTCTAAAAGTTTGACTTATTTCATCACAAAATTTTAAAGTATCTAATCCCCTTTTTTCTGCTGCTCTTTGAATTTTTAATCCATGTTCATCAGTTCCAGTAAGAAAATTAACTTTAAATCCATCTATTCTTTTAAACCTTGCAAAAAAATCTGCAATAATACTTGAATAAGCATGACCCATATGAGGTTTTGCAGAGGGATAATAGATAGGTGTGGTTATATAGTAATTTCTATCCATTAAGTATTTCTTTATTGAATTCCATAAACAAAGACTCTTCGTCTAAATTAAATTTCTTTGTATTAGATATTTTTTCCTGAAAATAACTATACCTTTCATATATTTGATCAGAAAAAGATAGATTAATTTTTCTGAAATATAATTGAATAAAATCAAAAATTGTATTCTTAATAAAGTTATTTTTTTTATAGTGCTGGTTCTTTATTATGTCTTTTAAAAAATTGTCTAGACTAATATTACTTAGATCAAGTTCATTGACAGTCCCAAAATGAACTAAATTTAAAATAATGCCAGGTGTAACATAATAGTTAATTAAATCTGGATTAATAATATCATATGTATTTTTACTTAATAATTTATTTGAAATCTGTAAACTTTCATGATTTGAAAGACTTATTTTAAAATTTAGACATCTTGATGATAAAGTTTTTAAAATTTTTCTATTATTATTAATTAAGAAAAAAAAAATATTGTTAGATGGTTCTTCTAAACATTTTAATAAAGCATTAATAGAGCTAATATTCAAAAATTCAATATTATCAATTAATACAAATCTGGGTTTTTCATTTAAAGATGATTTATTTAGTTTAGTAATTAAATCTCTAATTTGATTAATATCAATAAATTTTTTATCCAAATCAATGTCTATCAAAATTAAATTAGAATTTGATTTATTAACAATAGTTTTAAAAGTATGATTTTTTGGATCTATTTCAAATGTGCTGGTATTATAACTAAATTCTTCATTTTTAGATAAGCAATAATTAATAAAATGATATGCCAATGTAGACTTTCCTTGACCTTTAGGACCACTCAATAAAATCTTATTGGGTAAAATATTTGAATTATCTAGTGAAATTAATTCATTAATGTATTTATCTAAACCAAACAACTTAGTTTGATTTATGGGCTTTAGATCATTCATATTAATTTTTTGATTTTCTCAAGTATTAAAAATTTATTTCTATTTTTATCTAAATTTGAGTCAATTAATTGATATCTTTTTTTATTGTTTTTTGCCAACATTAAAAAACCTTTTTGAACTTTTTGATAAAAATTAAAGTTAAATTTATCATATCTATTAAGGAACTTTCTAGATTTGAGTCTCTGTATCATATTTTTTTTATCTACAGTATTCAAAAAAGTAAAATCAACTTTAAATTTGTTTAAAAGATATTTGTTTATTATATTAATTAAGTTTAGATTAACACCAAATCCATAATGTTGATAAGCAATTGTAGAGTCTATAAATCTATCGATTAATATAATTTTTTTACCAAAATTTGAATTTAATTGGTTTAGATTTTCACTTCTAGCAGCTAAGTAAAGCAACAAATCTGTATTTTTATTGAAATTTGATTTTTTATCCAGAATCAATTTTCTTATTTTTTCTGCATTACGAGATCCGCCAGGTTCTCGAATTTTGATGTAGTCAATTTTTTTTTTTTTTAAATATTTGATAACATTCGATATATGATAACTTTTTCCAGAACCTTCTATACCTTCAAAAACAATTACAGGTTTTTTAGACATCGCCCCAGATTAAATAATTTAATGATTTAATTAATCTAGAAAATATATTAACTTTTTTTACATTGCTATATGCTAACAGATCATATTCACCTATTATTTCTTCATCATATATCAACTTAAGTTTTGCGAGTACTTGATCTTTTTTTATAGGAGCTTCTACAGGACCTTCATAAACAACTTTTGCTTTTATTTTTTTTTTTTGACCTTTCTTAATAGTTTTATAGATATCGTTTTTTGTATAAACTTTTACTCTATCACTTTTACCTAACCAAACTTCCAGCGTATCAAATGGCTCATTTTTTTTAGAAATCTTAACTAAATCAAAATTTGTAATTCCATAAGTTAGAAGTTTAGTACTTTCTTTAGATCTTTGGCTTTTTGTTTCAAAACCACTGCCAACAGCAATTAGTCTTCTTCCTTTTCTTTCCATTGATGAGGCTAATGAATATTTTTCTACTGCTAAATAACCTGTTTTAATTCCATCAGCACCCATATTTTTATAGAGTAATGGATTTCTATTACCTTGTGTTATTGGATCGCCACCAGTTCTATCCCATGTAAACTCTTTTTCACTAAACCAATTATAATATTTAGGATGATTTTTGATTAAATAATTTGACATCAGCATTATATCTCTAGCTGTTGAATAATTATCAGGATCATTTATTCCAGAAGAATTAGCAAAATTAGTATTAAACATTCCAATTTCATTAGCCTTAGCAGTCATCATAATTGCAAACTCCTCTTCTGTACCAGCTATACCCTCTGCTAAAGCTATGCAGGCGTCATTTCCTGAAGCAACTATTATTCCTTTCAGTAAATCTTTTACAGAAACTTCATCTCCTATCATTACAAACATTGAAGAATATCCAGCAGTTGATAAACGCCATGCTTTTTCTGAAATAATAAATTTTTCATCTAAATTTAAATCGCCTGATTTTATTAAATCAAATGCAATTATAGATGTCATGATTTTAGTCATTGAAGCCGGATAAATAGACATATCTGGCTCCTTTTCATACAAGATTTCTCCTGATAAGAAATCCTGGAGAATTGCAGTTCTAGCTTTAATGTCTAAACTAGCATTGGCAAATTGAATAATAAATAATTGAACAAATAATGCGATTATATATTTTTTAAACATTTTTTAATATTTCTAAATTTTCAAAGTTAAAAGAATTCATCTTTTCAAATGATTTTTTTAAACTTTTTATATCATTAAAAGGACCTATTAATACCCTATATTTCGTTTTAGATAATTTATTAATCTTCAATTTATTAATTGTAGCTTCTTTTTTGATTCTATTTACCATCATCTGAGCTGTATCTTTATAGTAAAAGTCAGCAACTTTAATCGAGTAAGAGAATGAATTAATTTTTTTTTTCTTTTTTTTACTTTTGTTAACATTAAGATCATTTATCAAAATACCATCAACTGGTGCTTTCTCAGCGACTGTCCTCTCTTCCTCGAACATTTTTGCTTTCTTTGCAACAAATGAAGTATTTTTTGAAATTAGTTTTATTTGAATATATGGTTCAAGTGTATCTAGTTCTAAATCCTGAGCTATTCTTAAACTTAAAATAGAATTATAAAAATTTGAAAATTTTACTTTATTGGATTTTACATTAGCAATTAAATATTTTCCGTTCTTTGGATTCAAAATTTTAACTGAAGATTTTTTCTTTAAAGATTTATGATAGATATCTAGCGATCTTGGTTCTAATTTAGCTACTTTAGTCATTTGATCATTATAAACTAAAGCAAATCCAGAATTTGTATATTTGTCTTTTATTTCAAGATTAATATTATTTGATTTATCATTAGGTAATTGGACACAACTTAAAAGTATTAAGTTTAAAAAAATAATGAATAAAGTTTTATAATTCATTTTTAATTTTTTCTTTTAATGTACAAACTGCTAAAGCAAAACGTAACGATCTGTTCCATTTTAAAATAATTTCATAATTATCAAAGACTATAAAAGCAGGATTTAATATTTCCGCATCAGGTATGATATCTTTATCAGGCGTGATAATAGCAACTTTTATATTTTCATCTAAAAAATTTAAATCATTAGAATTCAAAATGAATTTTTTAAAAAATTTAAACTTTTTTTTATTAACAATTTTTTTAGCAGATACATTTAAATATTTTTTAGGTATATCTTCATTCAAAGTTATCCTATAAAAACAATGAGAATTTTTTTTCCAGCCCATATTATTCAAATAATTACCTGCAGAAGCGTATGAGTCATTAGGATCTTTGAGATCAATATAATTATCTAGGTTATAATCAACTGCATAATTTTTTATTGTTGACGGCATAAACTGAAAATAGCCAAAAGCGCCTGCCCAAGAACCAAAAAGAGTTTTATAATCAATTTTATCATTATCTATTAATTTTAGTAATATCAAAAGTTCATTGGTAAAAAAATTTGATCTTCTTTTATCAAAACTTAATGTCGATAGTGATGAAAGAATATCCATTTTACCAACATAGGTGCCATAATTTGTTTCTATACCCATTAATGAAATAAGTAATTCTTTTTCTATCTGATATTTTTTTTGAACCTCGTTTATTAATTTCGAATTTTGTTTATAGAAATTAATACCCTTTTGAACTTTACCTGAGGAAGCTCTTTTAGAAATATATGTTTTTGTATCTTCATAAAACTCTGGTTGATATCTGTCATATTCTATTACTTTGGGTAAATACTTTACATCTGACATAACCATGTCAAAAGTTTTTTCCGAAATATTATTATTTAAAGCTAGGTTTCTAAAATCTTTTTTCCATTTTATAAAAGTTTTATTTTGATCAGCACAAACATTGGTGAATTGAATTAAAAAAATAAAAAAAAAAAAGTTAATTTGTTTCATATAGATCTTTAAGATATATAATAACTGCAATCCAAATAATAATAAAACTTACTAATTTTACTAATGAAAAATCTTCATTGTAATAAAAAAAACCCAAAATAAACTGTAAAGTTGGTGTTATATAAAAAATCATACCGGTAGGCCCTAAACCAATCAACTCAACCCCTCTGACATATAAAAAAAGTGGAATCACAGTCATTGGTCCTGCTAAAATTAAAAAAAGACTAAGACCAGGATTCATTAAACTGAAATCATTAAAATTTCCACGTACAATAAAGTAAAAAACAGCTAAGGCAAAAGGTAATATATATAAACTTTCAATTAGTAGACCAACATCAGTATCTACATTTATTTTTTTTCTCACCAAATTATACAAAGCCCAGCTGAAAGCAACAATCAAACCAACCCAAGGTAAACTTTTAAAATTAAAAAAAATTAAAATTGTTATTGAGATACACACTAGTAAAATAGAAAATATTCTTTTTTTGTTTAGATCTTCTTTAAAAAAAATATAACCAAATAAAACACTAATTATAGGCATTATAAAATAACCAAAACTTGCATCTATTATCCTTTCAGAAGCAACAGCATAAATCCAAACTGCCCAATTTATAAAAATTAATATTCCAGATATAAAAAGTGCTATAAGTTTTTTTTTATCCAAGATTATTCTAAAAAAAACATTCCATTTAGATAGAAATGAAGTAGTCAAAATTAACATCACAGTAGTCCATAAACACCTATGTACAACTAATTCTATATGACCAATAAAAGATACGAATTGAAAATAAAATACACCTATAAATCCCCACCAGAATGATCCTAACGAAGTTAGTAATAAACCTTTGTTAAAATCTTTTTTCATAGATAATTTTATGAATTAATTAATAACTAAGTTAATTAGACTATTTTATAGTTGAATTAAATATTTTTAATTATAAAACCTTGCTAACGGAGAGATGGCTGAGCGGTTGAAAGCACCGGTCTTGAAAACCGGCAAAGGGGCAACTCTTTCCTGGGTTCGAATC
>MDTB01036949.1_pt1 | contig 13152 bp, 8 predicted proteins | sample 811161 | NCBI WGS metagenome assembly MDTB01 (sample SAMN05326650, study PRJNA326480) | marine metagenome | isolation source: seawater | place: Mediterranean Sea | collected 2009 | reverse complement strand
CCACAACAAAGGTCGTTATCTGGTGTGGTATGTTTGAAGATGCTGAGTCTCTAGCCGGCTCTTCAATCGATGTTAATGGGATAAGACATTGATATTCGATTACATAAAGACACTTTATAATCACTCTAGAGTACTAAGGAGAATTAAGATTTTTGATACTAGTTATGAGTTTGCTTCTGATCCTGAGTTCTGGAAATCGCTATCGAGCTTTAAACAAATCTGAATTATCATTATGACCTGTCTGATAATTTAACCTCCCCTTTGAAGGAAAACATCTGGAAGTGTTTCAAGATATCGTTCATTTTGCACATAAATGGAAATTAGGCTAATTTAATAGACAGCTGGTTAAGTTTTGGTTGATAAGCCTACTTACGAATGGCGGTTCTATATGAAATATTTTGTAACGAACCAGTTTTTCATGAGGAAGTGCATATGATTTCTTAACGTTTTTTGCATCAATCACTGAAATATTAATTTCCGTGCGCGCTAATAAAAATTGAATTATTTAGAAAAGGGAAAAAAAATTACGCTATAATACAGAATTGAAAATAGCTAATAATGATAAAAGGAGGGAGGGTGGAAAAGACTCTTGTTCAATTTCCAGTGAATGCAGAAAAATGGAAAGCAGCGTGTGAGAAGACCTTTTTCAATAAGGAATGGATCGAGAAATGGGCTGAAAGAAATGAAATAAAATCGATCGATTGTTTTATCGTGGACACTCCAGCAGGTTCAATATTGAATGTTGTAGGAGGCCCGCCAGAAAAATTGGGAGCATGGGTTCATTCTTCTGATCCGAGAGATGTCGAAGTGGCTACGCAATTAGCAGAAGCTCATGGTGTCTCTCTAGACGATTTAAAAAAAGATCCTGAAGGACCGTTCCCTGAGCACGCAGTTTCTTTTTCTTCATAGACTCAGGAGATAAAGGCATTCATATGGTTATTTAAGGTTTTATTTAAATAATCGATTCAGAAATATAGCCGTTAGGTCCCTTTGATCGGCGGAATCACCGAGTATCTGAGATAAGGCCTTGTATAGATTCGCAATGCCCAAGGGCAATTTTTAAAAGCACTAGGATCGAGTGTTTTCTTCTTTTTTAAATTAATATGACGCAATCACACTTCTAAAAGTTTGGTATTTGGCCATTGAGCAAGAAAAAAGCATTTGTTTGCAGACGTAATTGAAATAAAAGCTGGACAGATTACAGACGAAAGGATTTCGTAAATAAGACGATGGTTTGCTTAAGATGGTTTGCTTAAATTGAAATGGTTGATTATTTTGTCTTGAGATCGTGATGAGCAGACAGCACGTTGAATCTGCGACAACTGTCGCACAAATTTCCGAATCCTTGCATTTTTTTTTTCGCTACATAAATTTTTGCGATAATATGGATGTCTAAACCGCCAATTTAGATACAAATGTGTCTTTGGGCATTAGATCAAATTCAGGTCTGTTGTCGCAAATCTATATTCATCATTAATGTTATTCTCAATAAAATACGCGTCTTGTCCAGTGTCATGATTTCAAGTCGGAGCGCAATTTTTAAATCTGATCGGTTGTCTGCCGAAGACTTCCTGACATCCCAGAACAAGTCCTCATTTTTTGTCAATTCGCTCATTTATGGTCGTTTTTTTGCTAATAAATCTGTTTTAAGCAGTTCACGAAATTTTTTAACATGACATAGCCTCTATCTATGCGGGTCCCAAATTGATCCTTATTGTGACACCAAATCCCTTCGGCCTATGACATCTTTTAAACTTCGAGCAAAACTTTGGAAATTAGTCACTAACTATAAACGCCCATCTTAGTAATTGATTTCGCTCAAAAATAAAGTCTTTTCCAAAAACTGGCAGGAGCATGGCGGATAAAAAATTAAACTTATGAGCCCGATATTTCGCCTAAAACTAGCTTAATTTAATAACCTTATAGATCTATGTTAGATGTGTAGCGGACCAAAAGAGCAGAGAGGCAAAACTAAACTAAAATTCAATTTTATCGAATTACTTTGACTTTTTTATTGATAAATCTTCTTGGTTAATTTTTTACAAGCGCTTAATATTTAGAAACTTAAAATTCTGGGGGTAAAAATTTTTATCAAGTCTATGTTCAAAAATGCGGGGTTAGAAGCGAAATAGAATTTTACAAAACTCCTTTCGATCAAGATTTACGTTTTTTTTTTTGAATCATTGATTAAAAATTTATAGTTTCTTTCAAAATAAAAACCACCAAGTTACTACGTTTTATTAACAAAAAGGTCGCTTTTTTCATACAACCATCCGTCATGTTTTATAGAAATCAGCATTTTTATTTAGTGTCTTCCCTATCAAAAAATTATTAAAGTTTTTAGAAACATACTCTGATTTAACTGACTTCTTAATATATATCATTGGAATGCTGTTCAACGAGGGAACTCCGCTCAAAACATATATGATCCGGTAACGCCACCATTATTTCCTTAGGGTAGTAAGCTCAAGCTGGATAGATGAAATAGACAATGGGTTGATGCTTCTGGGGAACGTTTGGGTACTCTGCCACAAAATTAAACTGGTTTCTTGAAAAAGTCGGCTGGAGTAAGAGTGTTTTAGTTGATACTCTCGTCTAGCTTGACTTGAATGCTGTCTTCAGACATCTCTATGGTATGATCTTCGATTCTAGCGCCTAAACCTCTTACTTGAGCCTATTCTGTTTCTGTTTAATTTATCGTTCTTAAATTCAGGGATTTAAATTTGGTCTTAATCTTGAAAAATTTCGATATACTATATTCTGATCAGGTAGATTTCGTTTATCGATCCCTTGGCATTATTAGTTTTCAGTGAAGAGGTGAAATTTAAATCTTATTATTACTTAAAATCTTCAGATCTCTGCTACTGCGAAATTTTGACGATATTTTTGCAATTACTTTAACTTCAATTTCAAATTTGAAAGGAACAAATATGAAAAAAATATTTTATAAATTGAATCTCGCACTTTTTTTAAGTGCTTCAACATTGTTGTCTGCAGTATCTGCCGATAAATCAGATGACACGCTCACGGTTGCTTTCTCGCGGGAGATAACGAATCTTGATTATCACTATGGAGTCAAAACAGAATATTTGATCTTAGGGGACTTAATTGATGAATCGTTATTTTACATAGAGCCCAAAAATCTTTCCTACGTGCCAAATCTCGCTTTGGATTTCAATGTTGTAAACGATACAACATTAGACATAAATTTAAGGAAAGGAGTTATGTTCCACGATGGCTCGGAGATGACCGCCGATGATGTTGTTTATACCTACAATTTTATAGTTGCTAATGATAAAAATAAACGCCACGCTAAAGTCGCAAATTGGTTCAAAAATATCGAAAAAACTGGAGAGTATTCTGTAAGAATGAATCTAAAATACCCGTATGCGAATTTGATGAATGACCTTTATCGCGTGAAAATTCGGAAGAATGGCATAATGGGTGAACCAAATAATTATAATGATAATGCTCAGGCAACATCCCTTAATGGGCTGGGTCCATATAAGGTAGTTTCCTTCGATCCCGGCGTGGAAGTAGTACTGGAGAGAAATGAAAAGTATTTTAGTGGGCCAAAAGGTAAACCTGCTATCAAAAATCTGGTAATTCGGTCTATTCCTGATATGGGAACACAGCAAGCCGAACTTATGAGTGGCGGCGTGCATTGGATGTATAATGTGAAGAAAGATGTTGGAGAAGCAATGGCAAAGACTGGACGAGCTGATTATCAACTCGGTCCAAGCTTAAGGGTAGGGTTTCTGGTGCTTGATGCAGGAGGATATAGCGGTGATGGACATCCTTTGACTAACTTAAACGTTCGGCGAGCCATGAACCACGCCATAAATAAAGATAGTATTGCCACGAATCTGATAGGTGGTCCTGCAAAGGCTATTCATTCAGCCTGCAATCCAGTTGTCTTTGGTTGCTATCAAGATGTAATGAAATATGAATACGACGTAGCAAAAGCTAAAAGTCTTCTTGCCGAATCTGGATATGGTGACGGATTTGATCTTGACCTATGGTCATACCGAGACAAAGAGGCTGCGCAGGCAATTGCAGATGACTTAGGTAAGGTCGGCATACGGGTTAATTTGCGGCATGGAAAGTTGGCAGGTCTAAACAAGGCACGAAAAGCAAGGGAAATAAGAGCTTATTTTGGTACCTGGGGCTCAAGCGCTTCTCCAGATGTAGCAACAATCTCGAATATTCACTGGAGACGACCCGATGAGGGAGATAGGAATCTTTCTGGCGATCCAAAAGTAAATGAGTTGATGCATGGCGGAGAAAAAACGCTGAATGTTGATGAGCGAAAGCGTTTATACACTGAGGGTCTCAAACTTATCGCTGAAAAAGCTTACTGGGTGCCCCTTTGGAGTTATTCTGAAGGAGTTTTGTCAAGTAAGGAGATCGTTTTCAAGCAAGACCCAGACGGTTACCCTCGTATTTGGAATACAGTCTGGCGTTAACAAATTGAGCTGAGATCAAAAGCGACCAACCTAGTTGACCTAATAAAATGAAAATCTGCAAAAGAACTTTAAATTGTTGCGTTTCATAATTGGTCGCATGCTGGTCGTTTTAGCAGTCGGCGTCACGCTTTCTGGCGTCACTTTTTTCCTTTTGAACGTTGCGACTGATCCGGCGCAGGCCATAGCCGGTGAAGATGCTGAGTTTTTGGAAATTGAACAGATTAGAAACCAGTACGGACTTGATCGACCGATCCACACGCGTTATTTTGAATGGGTTTCTAATTTCTTGCAGGGAGATTTTGGAACAAGTTATTACTGGAACAAACCGGTCTGGGATTTGCTCGCGGAGAGAGCACCTGAAACAATAATATTGAGCTTAATGTCGGTAAGTGTCACTATATTCACCGCTATACCCTTGGGGATAGCGGCCGCGTTGGCACCTAACTCGATCGTCGATCGCCTTGCACTAGGAATTGCCGTTACCGCACAGGCAATCCCAAATTTTTGGCTCGGATTAATCTTAATTATTCTTTTTGCCGTAACTTTTCCTTTTTTTCCAGTCTCAGGAGATAAAACTCTTTATCATTTTATTTTACCTTCAATTGTGCTGGGTACCAGTTCAGTTCCCCCAGTGATGAGATTGATGCGAACTGGTCTTCTAGAAGTCATTGATTCTGATTTTATGAGAACCGCTCGGTCAAATGGTTTTTTTGGATGGCGATTAATCGTCAAACATGGAATGCGCAATGCTCTTTTACCGGTGGTCAGCGTACTTGCTGTTCAGTTAGGACATAAGTTTGGCGGTTCGGTCATAACAGAGTCAATATTCGCAATAAATGGTATGGGAAGGCTGGCCCTTGAATCAATACTTGGTGCAGATATTCCCACTGTTCAAATTTTAGTCTTTGTATTTGCCGCTACGTTTCTTATATTGAACCTTTTTGCTGATATGCTAAACGCGTATTTGGATCCTAGATTGCGAAAATGAAGTCAAAACTGTGTAAGAAAAGAATTATCTACCGTTTCAGTTTTCACAATGTTGAAAAATAATTTTTTTCAATCAGAGTTGCGATCGAGAGCTTTATCGCATAAAGGTTTCAGAATAGGATTATTGATTCTTTTGATACTTGTTACTGTTGCTATCTTTGGTCCTTTAATATTATCTTTATCTCCCTACGAGCAAAACCTTAGCCAACGTCTTCTTCCACCAATATGGGTCGAAGGTGGAAGCTGGCAGTATATTCTGGGTACCGATGGAAATGGCAGAGACTATCTTGCAAGAATCGTATTCGGCGCACGTATATCGTTGATCATTGGGCTGGGGGCCGCCACTGTTGGAATGATAATCGGGATCACTTTAGGCATATGTGCAGGTTACTTTGGTGGATGGTTAGATCAGGTAGTAAATTACTTTTTGACTTGTCAGCTTGCTTTACCGGGTTTACTTCTTGCGATGGCATTGGTATTTCTTATAGGCCCTTCTATCCCCGTAGTGATTTTAGTTATTGGAGGATTGCATTGGACTTTATTTCTAGTCGTTTCGCGATCAGCCACGAGGCGAATTTGTAATTTCGACTATGTAACAGCTAGTATTGCTATTGGCGCTACGCGCTTTCAAATTATTTTTCAGGATATCCTCCCCAACATAATTAATCAGATCATTGTTATTTTTACACTTGAGGTTGGACTGGCTATTTTGGCTGAAGCAAGCTTATCGTTTTTGGGAGTTGGGATTCAACCACCGACTCCTTCCTGGGGACTTCTTATCGCGGAAGGGAAAGAAGCCATATTCTTTCAACCTTGGCTTATAATATTACCAGGAATAGCTCTGTTTTTGCTTGTCATCTCAATAAATATGCTCGGTGATGGTCTTCGAGATATTACAGACCCTGCTTCTAAGCAGGATAATTGATATGGACAGTTGTGTTCTGGATATACAAAACTTAGATATTTGCATAGGACCAGAACATCATAAGATAAAGGCAGTATCTGACTTTAACCTAAGATTGGATGCTGGAAAAAATATCGGCATAATAGGGGAGTCTGGAAGTGGTAAGACCCTTTCAATGCTGGCAGCGACGCGTCTGTTGCCAAATTCAGGTTCTGTGACCTCGGGGAAAGTATATTTCAAAGGACATAATGTTCTTGAAATGCCAAGAGCTGAGTTCCATCGCCGCATAAGTGGTAAAGAAATCGCCATGATTTTCCAGGAGCCGATGACGGCATTGAACCCAGTGTATACGATCGGTCATCAACTACAGGAGACCTATTTGCTTTACAACAACGAATCGAAACATGTAGCAAGCGTAAAATCTTTAGCAATGCTCAAAGCCGTTAAATTATCAAACCCAAAAGAACGAATGAATCAATATCCTCATGAACTTTCTGGAGGACAGAGACAACGGGTATTAATTGCGATGGGACTAATTAACAAGCCAAGTCTTCTTATCGCTGATGAACCGACAACGGCACTAGATGTAACGGTCCAGAAAGAGATTATTGAACTGTTGATGGATTTGCAAAAGATGTTTGAGATGTCCATGATTTTTATTTCACATGATTTGGCGGTCGTATCCAAAGTTGCAGATCGGTTGCTCGTTATGCGCCATGGAGAGGTAGTTGAAAAAGGAAAAGCGGACCGAATTTTTTTTAAACCGACGCATATTTACACAAAAACCCTTTTAAAAAGTCTTGCAAAACTTGATAAGCCATTCAATCAAAATCAAAATCAAAATAAAAGCAATCCTCCGATATTGCGAATTAATAACATTTCAAAAACGTTTCGATTACCAACAAAAATTTTTAGCCCTATCAAGACCATGAAAGTACTGGGCAACATAAAGTTTGATGTTTTTCCAGGAGAGACTTTGGCTATTGTTGGCGAGTCAGGTTCGGGAAAATCAACCCTTGCAAAGATTATTAATGGATTATTGCCAGCTGATTCCGGGCAGGTAAAACTAAATGAGGAACCAGTTTGCAAACTTGAAGTGATGATACGATCTCGCTTAATGCAACCTATTTTTCAGGATCCATATTCGACGTTGAACCCAGCACATACCGTTGGAAAAATAGTAGCCCGACCGTTGTTTATTCATAAAATAGTAAAAAGAGAGGATATCTATCAAGAGGTAGCATCAACCCTTGATCTTGTTGGGTTGCCAGACAATTTCTCTACTCGTTTCCCGAATCAGCTATCGGGTGGTCAGAGACAGAGGGTTGCGATCGCGCGGGCAATCATTCTAAAACCGAAAATTCTTATTTGTGATGAACCAACATCTGCTCTCGATTTATCAATACAGGAACAAATTTTGGATTTAGTTAATAACTTAAAATCTAAATTTGGAATGACCATCATTATTATCAGCCACGACATGGGTGTTGTGAGGTATTTGGCTGATCGCGTTATCGTGATGCTAGAGGGTAAGATTGTTGAATCCGGAACTGCCAGTCAAATTCTTGAATCTCCAAGATCAGATTATACGAAACGACTTGTAAATTCGGTCTATCGAATCTAAGAAGCTATTTTTACCAGCTGTATCTTGATGAGTTAAAAATTGTCTGAATTAAACTGTAATTTAGAAAAAGGAAGGGGTTTTGAAACATTGTGAAAGTGGAATTTATGAAGAATACTTTTCAGATCAGGTTCGCTGGCAAAGTTGGCTAGATGTTGAGGCGGCTCTGGCCGAGGTACAGGCCGAACTCGGAATTATTCCCTCTTGGGCCGCTGTAACAATTGTAAAAAAAGCAAATATTTCGCAGTTTGATATTGATGAGTTGAGAAGAGAAATTAACGAAACACAAACAACTGTTTTTGCGTTGACAAGGCTATTTTCGAACTTATGTGGGCCGGCTGGAGATTTCGTGCATTGGGGTGCTACCACCCAGAATATTATAGATACTGGTCGTTTAATTGTTTTAAAAAATTATCAACGCAATCTATCAGAAGTACTATGCGAGATTATACACAAACTATCCAGGCAGGCTTCAGAATACTCAAACACATTAATGGTTGGGCGAACTCAACTTTGCCACGCTTTACCAATAACTTATGGTTTTAAAATATCTGCATGGATAGAAAATTTCATTGATATTAAAGAGCAATTTTTCGAGATCGAAAAACGACTCTTCAGGCTTCGTTTTGGGGGGGCTGTAGGTGGATTCCATAGCTTTCATCCTCATGGTGAAAATCTGATTAATGCTCTCGCAGATAGACTTGAATTACGGATTGGAATTGTTCATGGTCGATCGTCACCAGAATCATTTTTAGAATACTTGAGCAAGCTCACCTTAATTGGCCAGACAGTAGGAAAAATTGTTAATGAATTATATTTTCTAACGTCGACAGAAATATCAGAAATTAGGGAGTACCTACCTAATTCTGTAGTCGGTAGCTCTACCATGCCACATAAAATCAATCCAAAAAATCTCATTAAATTAAGGTCAAAATCAAATAAATTAAGACAACTTTTAAGTGGCGTTGTTAGCTTTCAAAACCCTCTCAATGAGGGTGACGCCTCAAGCAATAATGAAATTTCTAGTATGATACACTCCATTTGTCCTCTCGCCTTAAATATATTATTCAAATTTTCTGACATTCTGAATGTGGTAGTTCCAGATAAAGTTCGGATGAAAGAGAATGTTTTAAATACTCAAGAATTTACGTCCTCTGAGGCTATCCAAATGCATCTGGCAAAATATTTGGGACGAGGCAAGGCGCATGATCTAATCAATGACTTAATAAAGGTGTCTGAAAAAAACGATCAATCGTTCATTGAACTGCTCAATACAGATCCTGAAGTGTCTAAATATATTAATAAAAATAAATTAAATGAGTTGATATCTGCGGCAAACAATATTGGCGACTGTCAAGGTATAGCTGAAAGAGCAGCAAAATTTGGCTTAAGTAAGTTGTCCCTCTAAAAAAAATTGACCGTTTTTTGATTACGAAGACCGGTATGCCGAAAATGGTTAAAAGCCAGAAAAGCTTGATCTCGTTATCACCTTAATCTGTATTACGATCATAATGTTGCACATTCGTGCCGTGTTCGGGATTTTAAATTTGACTGGTGATTAAATAATGAGCACTAGATAATCAAAAATTAGATAACTACTCTTTCTGACTTTCCTTGGATTTTTTTCAATCAGGAGGAAGAAAGATCGATCCAAAAAATCGGTGATGACTTGGGCAAATGGACTAGATTACTGCTACTTTATGATAGTCTTATTTAAAAATTATTAGAGTCAATTAAAGCAAAATAAGCTTTGCTGTATGCATAGTTGGTGGTTTATTTCTCGCTGATTTTTATCAGCCAACTGTTTTTATTTTGACTTGAAAAAACTGTAACATCTGACCAGTAATAGTTTTTTGACCATTACTTAAATAGTTCATGTTGCATTTATTATCTCATGACGATTCAGATTGATATGGTTCCTATTTTAGGTTACCAATGATCGTTTAGAAAAATGTTTAAGATACTGTTTGCAAGCTTGCAGACTCAAATAGTAAAAGAAATGAGGAGCATAGTCTGAAGCGGCGGTGTTGTAATTTTACTGAAGAACGCATGCAGTATTGAGGGTAAAGGGTTTAAACCAGGTTATGAAGGATCTGAGCGCCAAGTCAGTCAAACGGGCAATGCAAGACCTTGGAGCGATTGCAGGCGAGATCTATGAGGAAAATAAGCTTAGGGGTAGTAATCAAGAATATAACCCCAAGCACTCTTTGCGGAAGCCCGCCAATAAACCGAGGCTTCCTTCTAATTTCAGGCTGAGTCAAAAAGGGACGCAATTATTTCAGTCTGTCGAGAGAAAAGCTCCGTTTATTTTTCTTACAGGTAAGGCGGGTACAGGCAAGTCAACCTTTATCCAGTATGTAAGACAAAACTTCGAAGGCAACCTCGCTGTGGTTGCGCCGACGGGTGTGGCCGCTCTTAACGTAGGTGGTCAGACCATTCATTCATTATTTAAATTCCCTCCAAAACCCTTCGATGATAGTGAAATAAGACCTCAAAGAACCGATCTTTTTAAAAAACTCGATCTTCTGATTATTGATGAAATCTCTATGGTCAGAGCTGATTTAATGGACCACATAGACTTCGCTTTGCGCTACTGGCGTCAAGACTCCTCCTCCTTTGGTGGACTACAGATTCTTGTGGTAGGCGATCTATTTCAGCTTCCACCTGTTATCGGCAGTAATGCAGAACGCGAATATTTTTCGTCTCATTACAAAACATCCTGGTTTTTTGGCGCTAATGTTTTTAACAAAAATCTTCCAGTTCTGGCGATAGAGTTTGATGAAATATATCGACAAAAAGATGAAGAATTTATCGAGGGATTAAATCGGATTAGAGTCAACAATCAACACAGATCATTCGTGGCTAGGCTGAACAATGCTTGCTTCCTAGAAAAATCTGGCAGAGTCAATCAACTAATACTGACGGCAACAAATAATCAGGCAGATTCCTACAATAATAAAAAATTTCTGGCCATTGACTCGCCATCGCGAACCTACTCAGCCTTAAAGGAGGGATATTTTTCATTGGAACAGCGTAGCCTGCCAGCACTGGAGATATTAGAACTCAAGATAGGGACCCAGGTAATGGTGACTAAAAATATTATGGGCGCGGTCAATGGAACCATAGGTGATGTAGTCCACATGGGAAATGAAGTTGTAACCATTAGGCGACACAGCGACAGCACTGAAGTGCCTATCGAGAGAGTTAAATGGGAACAATACTCATTTCAGTATGATGAGCAAAAAAAGAAGGTGGTCAGTAAAATCATAGGTACGTACTGTCAAATCCCTTTGCGATTAGGTTGGGCGGTTACTATTCATAAAAGTCAGGGACTTACATTAGACGATGTATTTATTGATCTCGGCAACGGTGCGTTCACTGCCGGCCAGACATATGTTGCTCTCAGTCGGTGTCGGTCTATCAATAATATTAAACTCGCAAAACCAATTCGAATGTCTGATGTTCAGGCTGATGAAGAGGTGATAAGGTTTTATAAGAAATTATTTTCCTGAGCATGTTGAGTTTTTATAAGGTTTTAGCCTAGTAGATGAAATCAATTATTTAACAAATACTGCCTTTAAATATATTAACTCTAGTGAAAATCGAAATGTCATCACAGAGATCGTCAAATCTATGTAGAGGAATGTTTTTAAAGGCACAAGCTATATACGGCGATCAATCTCAAAGTCATTTTTACCCTCGGAGGTTTCACTCCTTTGCGAACAGAAACTTCATATTGCTCGAAAAGCTGAGTGGGGTACTTCATTAGCAGAGGGCTACGATGATTGAGGATATTGAACGAGTTTTTGGTTATTTTATGGTCGAATCGAAAATCTCTTTCTGTACCAAGACCTACCGATGCAATATTAATAACTTCCTCGAGAACTGGTTTGTCGCCACTGGTCCACGATACTTTATTGCTGAAATTTTAGTAATGGTTCTTCAGAACAGGATTCATGATAATCTGGGAGCAAGTAGTGAAGAGTTTGCCGATTAAGCTCTCCTGGGCTCTCATCCGCGGTGGGTTATGCTTCTTTTACAGAGTTAACGCATACCTTATATAAGCAATAATCAAAACTGGTTCCAGAAAGTCAGGGAGTTATCCTACAGTAACGTCTCCGTAGGGATCAATGAGGATGACTGACCAAAATAATCATGATTACTCCTATTCACTTCTTAAAAATTCATCCTACGATGGTTTGTAAATTACCCTACTATACCTGAAGCCCAAACATTAGAGGGGCAAGTACCATAAAAAAGTGGATCCTGAGAAGAGCGGAGATTACTTCCGACAAGGTACATAGAAATCTGTAAAGGGACCCCACCAAGCTAAATATGATTTTTTTAGGATCTCTTCGATTTTCGGGATACAAAAATATTTACTGATTCTTTTGTCTACTCCACATCTTTTCTCTTTTTTTATTTTTTACTCAAATGAAAGGGCTCTTCAGCTTGAATCATCCTATGGTTTAATTAGTGCGGAGACTTTAAAACATGAGGAATTATGTTGACACCCAACAGAATCACTTTGGATGGAAGCGGATTCAAATGTATTTTCTGTTCGTGGGTTTGATCCCTCTCTATTAGTTGTGAGCGCTACTCTGTGCCGTTAGGACGTATACCTTCACAAGTAGAAAACGGCTAGTCGGCTTTCGGTATCCAAGTCTTTTAGTTTTTATATCTTCGCATTTTCCAAAATATTCAAGTGGGTATTCTAAAATGATGAAAAAGATTAAAAACACATGTTGGTCATCTATGGCTTTTCATGCACAAAGGTTGGCTTTGCAAGACTTTGGCGTGACAAGTGCGCGTAGGTAACGTTTCTGAGTCTATACTAATTGATTTATAGTTATATTAAATAATGCTGGCATTCTTGGGTCCATTCACCGCTAAAAATAAATTTTTTAATTAAACTCAAAACTTTAACTTTTGATAAACCAACCTAATTTTATCTTGACTCAATGAGTGATTATTTTGAAGATAGGTATTTACAAACCATAACTCTCAATCAATTAATTGAACTTTCGGAATTACGGGAGTTACCAAATCCTGACTGTCTTTAATTGGAAATATTATGGATAAAATATTTTTTAGGATAAGTTATTTGGTTGTGAGACTGCTCTCAATCCGTTGGAGATTTTCCGGTGGCTTTAATGTTTTTGTTTTTTCGGCAT
>MDTB01015296.1_pt1 | contig 13152 bp, 10 predicted proteins | sample 811161 | NCBI WGS metagenome assembly MDTB01 (sample SAMN05326650, study PRJNA326480) | marine metagenome | isolation source: seawater | place: Mediterranean Sea | collected 2009 | reverse complement strand
CGGCACGAAGCGAGGATATTCTTAAAAAAGAAGCGGCGGATATCCAGCGACAATTTGGCGTGCGCGTCGAAGCAATCGCCTGCGACCTGAGTAAGGAAAATGAGATAGATCAGGTGGTTGATTTTGCGCTAGATCGGTTCAGCGGTATTGATATCCAATTTAATAACTGTGGCGGGCCGCCGCGTCTCTTGCCATCTGAAGCGAACGACATTTTATGGCGGGAATGGTTCGACTTAATCATGATGTCAGCGATTAGAATGACCAACGGAACACTCCCGGGTATGAGAGAACGGGGCTGGGGCCGCATCCTGTCAATGACGTCTTCCAATATTTTTCTCGCTGCGACCGAAAACGTTCTCTCAAGTTCTCTTCGGATGTCATTGGTAGGCTGGTCAAAGGCCCTAAGCAATGAAGTTGCCAGGGATGGCGTTACAGTAAACTGTCTGGTTCCGGGACGAGTTGAGACAGAACGGGTCATTCAGGGGGACATAGCCCGCGCCAAACGAGCCGGGGTCTCAGCGGCAGAAATTAAGGCCAAGATGGTTGCAGAAGCCCCGATGGGCCGCGATGGTACGGTTCAAGAAATGGCTGATGCTGCTGTCCTCCTTTGCAGTGAGCAGGCGCGATATATCACCGGCTCAGCCATCAAAGTTGATGGTGGCCGTATCCCTACCAGCCTGTAATATTAATATGGTTAAAATCTATGTCGATGCAGACGCCTGTCCAGTTAAGAACGAGATAGAACGGATAGCGACACGTCACCAATTTGAAACCTTTCTGGTATGCGATGGCGGAATCCGCCCTCCGCTGAATCCACTAATACAGCTTGTCGTTGTCAGTCAGGGAGCCGACGCCGCCGATGACTGGATTGCAGACCATATCGGGCCGGCTGACATATGCGTGACCAGTGATATTCCCCTTGCCGGGCGTTGCCTCAAAGAGGGAGCATTCGCTATCAAACCCAACGGCGAAACCTACACCGATGACAGTATAGGTTTAGCACTGGCAACACGAGAAATAATGCAGGGGCTGCGTGAAACTGGTGAAATGACTGGCGGCCCCCGCCCCTTTAGCAAAAGCGATCGATCAAAATTCTTAGACCAGATGGAAAGAACTGCGCAAGCTGCGAAGAGGGTCTAGTCCCGCTGCACGGCGCCAAGCCCAGGGCGGTAGCTTTTTTTGTCGAGAAATTCTGACATCCCTTTTTGGCGGGTCGCCTCTTTATCCGCGGCCCGTAGCGCTCCCTGTTTGGCCGATAGGTATTCGTAAGCCATATTCATATCCATACCTTGCACCGCCTTGATTGCCTGCTTGGTAAAAGCCAGAACGGCGGGACTTTTCTCCATCAACTCTCGCGCCAAAACAAGCGTTTCTTCGCGCAACTTGTCGGCTGGGACGGCTACATTAGCGATACCCATTTGGACGGCTTTTTTACCGTCAAAGGTTCGGCCGGTCATCGCGTAGTACATAGCATCACGGTGAGAGACAAGATCAGAGAAGACCTTACTCACATTGCCTCCGGGTAAAATACCCCAGTTGATTTCCGATAAACCGAAGGTCGCTTCTTCTGCTGTAATCGCTATATCACACGCCGCCAGAGGTGTGAACGCACCACCAAAACAGAAGCCGTTAACCATCGCAATTGTTGGTTTAGAGGACAACATCAAATACTGTGACCAGTGTCGATGAGACCAGTATGACTTAAAACGAGCCTCCGGGTTGTCATCAGTCTCACGGAAATATTCTTTGAGATCCATTCCTGCGCTCCAGCTCACCCCTTCACCAGTCAAAACAATGACTTTAACATTAGGGTCTGTTTCCAACTGGGGGATAACCTCTTCCATTTCATAATGAAGTTTCGGGCTCATAGCGTTCCGCTTTTCAGGCCTGTTAAAGGACAGCCACGCAATATTCTCGTCATCAATATCCACCTTCACACAGGACAGCTCCTTTGCGGCACTCATATCAGTGTCTCCTTATTGAAAATTGATTAGTTTGAACGGTGTTGATCGAATAAATCTTGGCCATAAGCTAGGGCGTTCCGCTCCCAAACCATCGCATGGTGTCCGGCGGCGGCAATTAAGTGGCGATATTGCCGTCCAAGACCACTACTATTTGAAAGTGCGCGCCCCCCCGCAGCGTTAAACAAGCGAGAACCTGATTTTAAAGCCAGCTTAGCTGAGAATCCAACGTTTCGCCGGGCCGTAGAAAGGTCAAACTCTGATAATGTTTCACCCGCTTCCAGCCTTTGTTGCGCACCGCTAATTGTTCCAAAATATAGAGCCTCCGCAGCTGCAATCTCCGCAGTTGACCGAGCCACAAGCATATGGGTTCCCGGGTCATCGGCAACCGGTATCCCGCGCGATTTACGTGGCGCGGTATAACTTAACCATTCCTGAAGCACACCTTGTGCTGTGCCAACTGCCAGGGCTGCAAAGCCGGTTGAGGTTACACCGCCCCTCGGTGTCCGATATACCGCCGCAGTATTGATTTTCGTCCCTGGGCCTTTCCCGATCCGCGCAAGCCCGCCATCCAAGAATCGATGGGCCGGAATGAATGCATCCTCAATCACAAAGCTTTTTGAGCCAGTTCCCTTCAGCCCCATTGTATCCCAGTCGTCCAAAATTTTAGCGTCAGAGCGCTTAGATAAAAAGAAGTGTGGGCCAGCGCGCCGATCACCATCAACAATAAAACCACCGCAGATGAGCCAATCAGCATAGTCCACACCGCTGGAAAATGAATGCTTGCCTGAAAAGCGGAATCCCCCTTCAACTGGCGTTGCCCGGCCAAGTGGGTCAAAAGAAGCACAAATAATTGTATTATGATTATTTTCCCAAACCTCCTCCTGAGCCTCATAAGGAAAAGTTGCTACCATCTGGGCATGGTCCGCACAAATTTTATGAACCCACGCTTGGGAACAATCGGCAGCAGCAAGAACCTGGCTGATTTGACACATCACATCCCAGCCCATTTCATACCCACCAAAACGCTTGGGCTGCGACATCCGCAACAGCCCAAGCCGATGAAAGTCGGCCATTGTCTCTTCAGGAACGCAACCTGATTTCTCGGTTTCGTTTGCGCGTTCACGGAGGACAGGCGCGAGCGTAAGCGCACGCGCAATCAATTCTTTAGGTGTTACATCGTCGACATCGATTTTACCGTCAGGCATTTTCCATACCCCGCCTAATAAGATAGAAGCCAAATCTTTTTTGTTAGCCTTAACGCTCTGTCATCATCCTCTTCATGTCAACGGGCCTCCTTTCAAAATAAATGCGTTATGTGATTTAATCCCATGAGATAGATATCACGAGAAAACTAGGGGAAAACCGATGGGCCGGAGGAATACCCGGATGTATGGTCCGAATAAATTTAAGCTGGGGCTCTTTGGGCAAAACTGTTCCGGTGGTTTGAGCATGTCCAAAGTACCGGAACGATGGGACCCGAGTTGGGACAACAATCTCAAAGCCGCACAACTTGCCGATGACGCTGGACTAGAGTTCATTTTGCCAATAGGGCGATGGCAAGGTTATAAAGGCGAAACTGATACCGAGGGGACAACTTTCGAAACCTTAACCTGGGCCTCTGGCTTACTTGCCGCCACGAAACATATCTGTGTTTTTGGTACTGTTCATGTGGGTTTTCTCAGCCCAATCTTCGCTGCTAAACAAATGGTAACCGCCGACCATATCGGCAAAGGACGGTTCGGGCTCAATATGGTCTCAGGTTGGAACGCTGGGGAGCACGCCATGTTTGGCGTAGAGCTGCGTCCACAGGAAGAACGCTACGACTTTACCGAAGAATGGGTGACTATCCTTAAGCGTGTATGGTCGGAAGACAAGCCTTTCGATTTCAAGGGAAAATATTTCAATCTCCAAAGCGTTTTACTTAAACCCAAACCCTGGGGGGACGATCGGCCAATACTGGTCAGCGCTGGAAACTCTGCGGCAGGAAAAGCTTTTGCGGCACGCCATGCCGATTGCTTGTTTACTTCCATTATAGATTTCGAAGAATTTGGACCAAGTGTTCACGCGTTGCGAGCCTCATCAAAAGCCAAAAATGTAGGTATTTTTGCTAGCGGTCACATGGTGACAAAACCAACGACTAAGGAGGCCCAGAATTATTACCATTACCTCGTCTATGAAATGGGTGACTGGGATGCCGGCGAGCACGCTGTCGCGATCCGTACCAAGGGACGCGACACACCACTCAAACAGTTAACCACGCTAACCGAAAGAATGATCAGCGGCGTTGGCACCTATCCGGTTGTCGGCAGCTATGACGATGTCGTCGAGCAGTTTCGAAAGATGAGCGAATACGGCGTAGATGGCATTGCCATTGGGCTGGTAAATTACATAACCGACTTTCCCATTCTGCAGAACGAAATTTTACCGCGTATGGAACGCCTTGGCCTGCGTTTGCCAATCAGCGAATATTGAAGATCAGCTTGCCACGGAAGTGCCGCGACTCGCTAAGTTTCTGCGCTTCAACCGTCTCATCAATCGAGAACAATTGTACCTCCGGGGCTGTGACGGCACCCGCCGCAATCAATTCGACAACCCGCTCAAGATGAGGGCGATCTCGGTAAACATTGGGTCGAAGGGACGTGAAGTCACTTGAGGGTGCGTCCAATCCATTGGCACCAGAGGCAATAAAGGCCGCCCGTCCGCCTTTTTTCAAAACATTGAATGCACCTTTTGCGACATCCCCGCCAACGGTATCGAAAACTGCATCACAGTTGGAGACGACGCTCCGAAAGTCTTGGGCGTTGTAGTCAATGACTTCATCAGCTCCAAGTCCACGAACATAGTCGATATTTCCGGCGCTTGTCGTGCTTATCACATGAGCCCCAATATGTTTAGCCAGCTGTATAGCAAAGCTTGCGACGCCACCGGCTCCGCCCTGGATTAATATTTTGTCATCGGCTTTAAGTTGGAGTGTATCTTCAATTGAAATTACGGCAGTAAGCCCAATTAGGGCCAGAGCTGCAATTTCGATATGAGATTGCTCATTAGGTTTGGGTGCACAAAGCGCCGCCTTCATCGAAATTTTTTCACAATAAGTACCTTCCTGCCCAACGTCACATACGCCAAAGACCTCATCTCCAATCGTAAAATCAGAAACACCCTCGCCGACCTCACACACCGTGCCCGAAAAATCGCGGCCCAGGATATATGGAAAGTAGGGTACCGGTTTGTACGACCCTTCGCGAACCTTCCAGTCGGCGCCATTCACGGATGACGCATGAATATCGATAACGACCTCGCCAGTGCCGGCGATTGGATCAGGTAATTCGCCAATTTTAATAACCTCTGGCCCGCCATGTTCTTCAAAATACGCCGCTTTCATTACAATGCCCTCGTTTGATTTGTTGTGAGAATTTCCTAAGAAGTTTTTTCAGATGACGCCAAAAATATCTTTGATATCATTTCAGGCCTATTGGCTATCCAGAGCCGAAACAAGTGGCGGCGGCGCGCGAAATCCGGGTAATCCTCATAATCATAGCGCGCGTGCAAGACGGCGTGATTGTTGACGAGCAGCAGGTCACCCTCCTTAAGATCAAACTCGTGAGCCACACCTGGCGTTTCCGCTATTCGCTGAATTTCTTTACGGGCGCTATCCTCAACCAAATTATATTTAAAAAGACCCTGGTCCACAGCCCGTTGCACTACTTGCGAGATATAATACCCTTCAACCTTATCGCCCCTGCGTGTGAAGACGGGTATCCGCTTAGTCGAAATTTTTGAAGCTGTGCCTGCCTTATCATCAGATTGTGACATGTAATAATAACCGTCATAAAGTGCCTTCAGATAATCTGGCTCAGCCTCCCCAATCATATTATGTAGCATCGCGGCGCTAGCCAGACGGCTCTTACCGCCACTTTTTGCAGGCCGCAAACAAAACAATGCGAAGACATCTGTGGTGTCAGTATGGAAATCAAGTTCGCCACCGCGATGGTTAGTTCGCAGGTTTTTACGCCGCAGGACATGATCTAGCTCCGGCTTCGGCGGCAAGGTTTGATCACTGATATCTATAACGTGATTGATCCAGTCCCCCTGACGGCTCTGCGGAATACCGGTTCCAAAATAGGAACACAGCCCCCAGCTGATAATCTTATTTTCATCCTCATTGTATCGGTCTACTGGGACGCCGCGAATAACCGCAAAGCCGCGGCCATTTTCAAGCTCCTCCGCCAACCCTTTCAGGGTCTGCCCAAGACTAAGTAACGGGAACTCTTTTGTTGAAATTTGATGGATCGGCAGGTTGGTCGCCTTCGCCTGCTTTAGCGCCGTAGAAATTTCGTTAAGATCACTGGAAAATAGAGAGACGATCCAGTCGTCATTGCCAACGAAATCAGCACCTCTCCATACTGCAGGTCCCTTTGCTGGCTCAATTCGTTTCATAATCAGCCACCCTTTAGAATTTTTCTACAGACGAATTTCGCCCAGATATACGCTCTCGGCCAACTCTACTGTTACTGTCTTGATTTCGTAACCAGCAGCACTGATCTTTACATTATAGCTGCCACTATTCTCTTCAAGTTTATCAAATTTAAAGTCGCCGTAAATGTCTGTAGTAGTCTCAGCAACTTTGTTGGCCCCCTTAGACAAAACCACTGACGCCCCTTCAATACAATCGACTACGCCGTCAGTCTCCGCCGATACGCTAGCTCCGATAAAGGCTTTGCTATACCGCCAGAGGTTGCGATACCAAACACGTGGCTGAGTGCCAAGTTCTGGCTGCATAACCTCAAGACCCTCCTCTCCAGCCATTTTTTGCATGGCTAGGTCGTCCCGTTTGACTGCCTTCATCGCACCGGTTGGGCAGGACTGCTCGCCCCTTGTCTGCTGCCAGCCATTATCCAAAAGGTGTGCATCAAACGTCCATATTTGGGGCACCTTAAGCTCCTCGTTCCACCAAATATGGCCGTAGGGACAGGCATCAACTAAATCCTTACGGCCCTTCGCCTTCTCGGGATCAATTATCACAATCCCATCAGCACGTTTCGTAATCGAGCCATCATCGCCGGCAGCCTCAATGCAGGGACCGTTATCGCAGTGGTTACACATAGTAGGGACATAAGCGATATCCAAAAACGGTGCCTGACCGCGTTCCTTCTGCTTGATATCGATCCAACGATGACCATGTTTCGGCATCGGTGCAGAATAACCAGGCCAGTCATTATCAACATACTCGTCCATCGTCGCGAGTGTACAGTTATTGCAGTTAGTGCATTCAGCAACGTCGATGATCAGGTTCCATTTAGACATTTTTCTCTCTCAATTCTTACTCAGCAGCTGCGACACCCTCTGGATGCCCATCAATAAAGGCTGCGGAAATAAACTCGGTGTTTCCGTCCCATTGTGCAACTTCCACCAGGGCATTAGCGCCGCTCAGGGAGTGCGTGGTTTTGGTTTGGGTTTTGTCAGGCGTCAGAAGATTAAGGCAACCACCGCGATCCACTGATTTGCCGGGTTCACCCATCGGCTCATACAACGCCGAAGACTCATAGCCATGGCATACACCCCGCGGCAAACGCCCCGTGGGTAGGGCTGCACAGATCACACAACCCCGATCATTATACACCTTAACCAGGTCATTCTTTTTTATTCCACGGTCGGAGGCGTCTTCGTGGTTAAGTCTTATCACCCAGTAATACCAACCATCGACCAGCACGCGATGATCCGGGATATTAAGGAGGAAGCTGTCTTTTCCGTCACCCTGCGTGTGGAAGCTGAACTTTGAATGTGGGGTCAGCATTTGTAATGGAAATCTTTTAAACTGCTCCCCGCTATGCGGGCCTTCCCATGCCGGCTCGTATTTGACGATGGGCGGCCTCTCTGGGTCGACAAACCGTTTAAGGCTATTACATTCAAACTCAAGTTTTCCCGATTGAGTTTGTAAGCCCTTGAGGTATTCCTCTGTGTAATCCGACGGCAATGGCTGCGGTTCGGGAACATCTTTTTTTCGGCCCTCCCAGAACCATCTAAAGGACACAGGCGCGCGGAATTCTTCCTTCTCGGTGGGAACCACAAAGTAACCTTTTTTGATAAACTTTTTCCAGGAGATCTGGGACGGTAAGTCGGAAGCGTCAAACTGACGTTTGACCCAGTCGATTTCATTTATTCCTTCAGAAAAATAATTAGAAAGACCAAGTTTTTTGGAGATCTCATTAAAAATCCAGAAATCAGACTTTGACTCACCTAGCGGTTTAATAGCCGGCGCCTGAAAAACAATAACGCGGTGATTAAGCTGTTGTTGACCATGATGGCCATAGCCTCCGAGACCAGCCCATTCACTGATGTCGGGACGCTCAAAATTTGTACAGGCTGGGAGAATTAGATCAGCGAACTTCGTCTCCCCTTCATTCCAAATGGATTGATTAACTACAAACTCAATATTCTCTGACTGGTACATCTTTACCCAGCGATTTGTGTTATTCATTGTCGCCAAAATTGAGCCGCCATACTTATACAACATGCGGACCGGAGAATGTCCGGGAGCCGGATAGACCATCTTACCAAACTGATGTTCAATCGACTTACCAACCCACGGCTGACCCTCTGCCCGTCCATTGAGAATGGCCTCTGGCATTTTAATCCGCGGAATTTTTTGAAAAGACGCATTCATCGTCGGAAGCTGGGGCATCCTCTGATAGAGTTCGACCGGCATCGACGTATTTTCCAGATCACCGGACATTCCGCCATCGGCATAACCCGGAAAATAGAAGTTGAAGTCGAGTGGACAGCCCCACTGAAGGTTGCCCATATTAACTCCTGGCTTCCCAAGTCCTTGCATCGCTACGAGGCACACCATGACGCGGGCCCACTGGATTCCCGTCTGGTTACGGCAGGCCCCGCCATGACCGTTACCCCAGCCACCGGGAGCCAGGTAAACCCGTTTTTTACCCCAGTCACGGGCTAGGGCGCGAACGTCCTTGGCAGGCACTCCGGTTTCGGCCTCCTGCCATTCAGGCGTCTTTGCAATGCCATCTTCGTCACCTACCAAGTAAGCTTTCCAAACATCAAACCCCTCCGTATGGCTCTCAACATATTTTTTGTCATAGAGCCCCTCCTTAATCCAAACATAAGCAATCGCCATGGCCATCGCGACAGAGGTCGTCGGCTTTGGTGCAAACCATTTTCCTGGCAGGAATTGTGCAGAGGCGTTGTAGTATGGGTCGACATGTACAACGTCGATTCCAAGATCAGGGTTCTTGAGCCATTGCCGTCGAACCGTCCCTTCCTGCGCACCATACGATCCGCTCGTAGTTTCTGGATCAGCAGACCAAAATACCACCAAATCACAATTCTGAAGACAGTCTTCAACGGTGCCATAGGTCTCGGACTGGCCAACACGTAAACTGTGTCCCCAGTGATGGACGGCACCCCAATACCAGCCTTCCCAGCTATCCGGGTTATGATGCAAATGGGTTGTGCCAACAGCATTGCGAAAGCGATAAAGCGCACTGAGATAGTAACCGATATTACCCCAGGTGTGATGCGAGCCATGTGAATTGGCAATCGAGCCAGGGCCGTGAACACGCTTCTGGCGTTTTATCTCAGATGAAACAATATCAATCGCTTCATCCCAGGAAATTCGTTCATAACCTGAAATTCCACGGTTTTTCTGATTTCGTTCGCCATTAGGGTCGAAATCAACCCGTTTCATGGGATAAAGGAGTCTGTCGGGCGAATGCACAATCGATTTGGCGTTCTGGCCATGCGGCGCCAATGTTGTCTTGCGCGGCGGCGTGAACTCCAGTCCCCGCGCCTTAATGATCCAAGGTTGTGGATCATCCTCTGCCAAATCAATTGGCGTCAAACGAATAATCTTTTCATCTTTTACATCGACAAAGACTGGTCCACCGTTTGTCATGTTTACTGTGCGTTTTGTACCATCAGCAGATTCACTGCCCCAAATCCAGCCAATACTTTGGGTCATCATGGTGGTCTGAGCAAACCAGTTCGCAAGCCCGTCATCGCCATCCATTTTAAGCTTAAAATCCTTGAGAGCATTGATCTGATCCAACCAATTAATAGGCGGCATCAGTAAATCAATCGCAAGGTCGGCCGTCTTAAAGGACATACAGATATCTGCGTCAGGGTTAATGCCACTTTTTGAGGTGACCTTGCCATCCTGAAAGATAAAGCAACGACCTATTTTATCGTCCCAGGTTTTGATCTGGGCAGACATATTTTGTTCCTTCAAACGTTCTGCAAAAGCGGGGTAGCGCCAGGCTGTATATTTTAGAAGGACATACAGCCCGAAAAGAATGAAAGACAAACGCATAATTAACTCCCCAAATTTCGTCAGCCTAAATCAAGTCGCGGCGTTTAATTTAAAACTAAGTAAGACCCAACAACTTTTAAGATCTCAGCCAGGCCGTGCCCCAGAGGTTTAACGTACGTTCCTCATGAGGCCATTCACGTGGTTCTTGTTCCCAGGTCATTAATTCAATCTCCGCCGAGATCTCGAGTTTATTACCATCGGGATCCTCAACAAAAATAAATAGATTATTCCCAGCCCCATGACGCCCAGCGCCCCAAACGATGGGGATACGTTCCTCTGAAAAATGATCGCCCCAGTCTCGGATGTCATTCCAGCAGGTACTTTCGAAACAAAAATGATCTAACCGCGCCTCCGGGGCGCGGAACAAACCCAGACTGTGGTGCTCTGGATCCGACCGCATAAAACACGCCGTTGGGTCCTTATCAGAATCAAAAACAGTATCGGACTTTCGAAAGCCTAGTGTGTTGGTAAAGAAAGAAACCTGATCAGCCAGCTGGGTAGTTGCAAATACGATATGCTGCAAACGGCCAGGCAATTGATCCCTCCCAGCCCTACCCTCTAACGGAACGCCAAAGACAAAGACATTGCCGTCGTGATCCGTGATAGAGATCGCATTATCACAAAATAGAGGCGTACTAAATTTTTCAATTTTACATTCCGCTGCCGAAAATTGTTCGGAAATATTGGAGAGATGCGAATCATCTTCAACAGCGTAAGATGAAAATGGGACCTCTGATTTGTTCCCTGTAAGAATTATAATATTCCGTTCAGCGCCACTTAAAAGCCAGCCATTCCCATAGGTTTCCTTTTCGTACCCCATGGCTCTGACATACCAGTCAGCTAAAATTTCCGGGGTTTCCGTGGTTAAAGCGAAGTGGTGTAGGCGTGCCGGCCAGATCAGTTTATTTTCAGCCAATTTCCTTCAACCCTCATTTTTGCGCTTTTCACTGATTTTAAAGTAAATTTAACACTTGTGAACAGCACTGCATGATATTAAAATTCTTAATATTGATAGTAAAATGTAATCAATATGAAACTCGATCAGCTTAGAAACCTTGTTGCCGTTGGTCGTGCTGGTAGCGTACGCCAGGCATCGCGAGACCTTAACCTATCGCAGCCAGCCGTGACCAGGAGCATCAAGATTTTGGAAGCTGAGCTTGGCTGTAAGCTGCTTCACCGTCTTAGCCATAGTGTGATCCCAACACCATCCGGCGAAGCCTTGATAAGGCGAGCCATCGTGATTAATGCTGAGCTGAATAATGCGATCAATGAAATTGAAAATATTGAAGGGGTTACCACTGGTGATATCAGCGTCAGCGCATCACCGACGGTTGCTATCAATCTCATGCCGACCGCTATCCTTAATTTGAAGGCAGCCCATCCGCAGATAACCGTGCGTATTGAAGAGTTGGTTTATCCTCATGTATTACCCGCTGTGCGGTCCGGTGAAATTGATGTCGCAGTATGCTTAATGCCGGAACAGCTAATTGCAGATGATTTAGAAATCGATGTACTGGTTCAGGACGAATTAACGCCAGCGGTTCGGTCAAACCATCCGCTAGTTAATTCTCTAGGGCTCCAGCTTAACGACTTACTCGAAGAGGAATGGGTGATCTTTGGTCGTCGCGGCGAAAGTCGTGACATTTATGAGCAAACCTTCCGTCTAAATAAAATGGATCCACCACAAAGTACAATTGAGTGCACATCCTTTACCTGTGCCCTCTCTTTGGTTGAAAAGAGCGATTATATAGTATTAGTGCCAAAGCAAATTTTCGCCGACCGAGAACAGGCCTGGCCTATCGTACCCCTAGACTTACAAACCCCAATGCAGCCCTGGACTATTGCCGCCATAACCAGGGCTGATATTATCATGTCTGCTGCCAGTCGGGTGTTTATAGAGGAACTTCGCAGGGCCGCACCGCCGAAGCCCAATTAGAGGCCTTGATTACACGGGAAGACTGCTTCGCATTACCGTTCTACCAAATGAAGCCCTGAAAAAGGAAGGCAGGAGATGGCAGCCGATTTTGAGAATCAAACTTCGATTACATAATTGTCGGCCACATTGCTAACACTGAAGTTATGAAACCGGGTGGATCCGATTTTTAGTCAGAAACTCAATCATGAAACGGTCAAATAACCAAGGTTGCTCTAGCTGACAGGCATGGCCAGCGCCGGGTAGAGTTTTTAGGTCGCAACCCGGTATGCGTTCCTGCAAAGCAAAGGCCCTCTGATGCGAATTATCTTCACTACCGGTTAGGATAATGGTTGGGCATTTAATTCCAGAAAAATGCGCCTCTGGTTCTTCCGCCATCATAGCCTCAAACTGATAAATAATAGTTTGGGCATCTGCCGTATCATTTCGTTCAGTAAATAAGTCAGCAAAATAATGAGCCATCGGCGTTGTCCTAAATGAGGCACTCATATCCTGAAATGTATACTCCCAACGATAATCGACGCCCTTCGTCTCATATTGTTTTATCCGGCCCGGCGCGAATGGCTTGCCAGGGTTATAGCCCGTCCCGGACAGGATCATTGCCAAAGTATTGTCAGGTCGCTGGTGATACATATAAGGAGCGATAGCGGAACCAACGGAACAGCCAACCAAAATTGTATTCTCACCCTTGCCAACAGCCTCATCAACGGCCTCCCAACAGCCCTGAGCCATATCGTCCATAGTCAGCGCTTTGTCAGCCGTTGGCGACCTACCATAACCGGGGATATCGATCCCAACGCATCTATACCAGCTAGAAAAATGGCCCATCTGGTAGAGCCAGCAGGACTGGTCCATAGGGTTGGGATGAACAAAGGCGATGACTGGCCCCTTCCGACCCATTCGCTCAAAATATAGAGAACCTTTTATAT
>MDTB01231695.1_pt1 | contig 13153 bp, 10 predicted proteins | sample 811161 | NCBI WGS metagenome assembly MDTB01 (sample SAMN05326650, study PRJNA326480) | marine metagenome | isolation source: seawater | place: Mediterranean Sea | collected 2009 | reverse complement strand
TATTTTCTGCGTTAATTCTAAAATAAGTAGATAGCTCCATTGGACATTTTACGCCCTCTGGTATGTATACAAAAGATCCATCAGTAAAAACAGCCGAGTTTAATGCTGAAAAAGAATGATCTCCAGGAGGTATAACTGATCCTAAATATTTTTTTATTAAATGAGGATGTTTTTCAATAGCTTCTCCTATAGAACAAAAAATTATTCCTAGTTTTTCTAATTCTCCTTTATAAGTTGTTGCAACTGATACACTGTCGAATACAACATCTACAGCAACACCAGCTAAAACTTTTTGCTCCTCTAGAGGAATACCTAATTTATTATACGTCTCTATGAGTTTTGGATCTACTTCGCTCAGATCTTTGGGTTTCTTCTCAAAACCTTTTGGCGCTGAATAATAATAAATATCTTGATAATTAATTTTTGGATAAGAGAGGTTAGCCCAATTTGGCTCTTTCATTTTTTTCCATTTAGAAAAAGCTTTTAACCTCCAATCAAGCATCCAAGAAGGTTCATTCTTTTTTGAAGAAATAAATTTTATAACATCTTCATTAAGACCTTTTTGAGGCTTATCTGAATCAATATCTGTTACAAAACCATATTTGTATTTATTCTTACTATAACTATCTAATGTATTAAGAGTTTCAGAGTTCACAATCTATCATCTAATCCATTAATTTAAAAAATCTAGTTATTTCAACAAAAACTAAGCAAATTTAGAACTAGTTTTAAATTTAGACAGTAATCCAACCACCACCAAGTAATTGGTCATTTTTATAAAAAACACAGGCTTGACCTGGGGATGTAATGTCTAGTTCTGAATGAAATGAAAAAGTGCCTTTATTATCTTCAATATTAAGGACTCCAGGTAAATCTTGTTGAGTAGATCTAATTTTAGCTGAACAATCTAATTTATTAGGTGAAATACTGCCTCCCAACCAATTTATGTCTTTGAATTTAATTACACTTTTTTTTAGTTTATCTTTTGAGCCCAAGGTTATTGAATTTTGGTTTTTATTTATGTCTACTACATATAAAGGTTCTTTTGAGCCTCCTATTCCAAGACCCTTTCTTTGTCCTATGGTATAATTTACTATACCGTCGTGCGAACCTATAATATTTTTTTTTATATCATATATATTTCCTTTTTTGTAACTTTGAGGGCTTAAATTATTAACTAAATCTCTGTAAGAATTTGAAGTAACAAAACAAATATCTTGGCTATCAGGTTTATTGCTAACATTTAATTTATATTCTTCTGCTATTTTTCTTATTTCAGATTTTTTATAATTACCTAAAGGAAATCTTACATAATTTAATTGCTCTTGTAACGTAGCAAAAAGAAAAAAACTTTGATCTTTTGAATTATCTTTTGCTTTATGTAAACTTGCATTCGTAAGAGAGCCTTTTCTAATTGCATAATGCCCTGTCACAAGTGCATCAGCTCCATTTTTTTTTGCTTCATTAAGCAAATCTTTAAATTTTACAGTTTGATTGCACTTTACACATGGTAAAGGAGTTTCACCATTTGAGTATGACTCAACGAAATTGCTAATAACTCCATCAAAAAATTTATCTTGATAATCTAGAACTACATGGCGAAAATCATTCTGGTTTGCTACATTTTTAGCATCTTCAATATCAACACCTGCACAACAAGATTTATTTTTTGGCACATTGGCATTATTATACAATTTAAGAGTAATGCCTGTAACATCATAACCTTCTTTTTTAAGCATTACAGCTGCAACTGAGCTATCTACTCCTCCAGACATCGCAACTACAACTTTAGTATCGTTTTCTGACTTATCAAAACCCAAAGAATTCATATATTTAAAACATCTATATTTACAAAATCATATAAGTTCAATAATAGCTTTAACAAATGGTAGACTTATTAATTCCTGGGCCTGAAGGTAAAATTGAGGCAAAATACTCTCATAATAATAGAGATGACTCTCCAATAGTTATAATTTTGCACCCTGATCCATCTAAGGGTGGCACAATGCACACTAAAATTATTTTTAAATTATATAAACTTTTCATTGAGTCTGGATTTTCAACAATTAGATTCAATTTTAGAGGTGTTGGAAAAAGTGATGGTTCATTTGATGATGGTGAAGGAGAGCTAAGTGATGCTGCTTGTGTATTAGACTGGTTGCAACAATATAACACTAATTCCAAAATATGTTGGGTAGCTGGATTTTCCTTTGGTGCATGGATTGCAATGCAATTATTAATGAGAAGACCTGAGATCACTGGATTTATTGGTGTTTCTCCTCCAGCTAATCTAAGAGATTTTAGTTTTTTAGCCCCTTGTCCTTCTTCGGGGTTAATAATTCATGGTGACAAAGATAATATTGCTTCTTTTGATTCTACAAAAATATTAGTTGAAAAATTACAAAAACAAAAAAAAGTTGATATTAAATTTAAGCCTATAAAAGGAGCGGATCATTTTTATGAAAATTATTCTTCTGAGTTAGAAAAATCTATTAGAGAATATACAGAACAAACATTGCAATTAAATTAGTTTGATATGAATGTAAAATCTGATTTTATTTCTGAAATACAACAAAGAGGATTTATTTACCAATCAGCAGATATTGAAGATTTAGATATTTTAATGAAAAATAATAAAATAACTGGTTATATTGGATTTGATATAACAAGTGATAGTCTTCATATTGGTAGTTTAGTCCAATTAATGCTTTTGCATTGGCTTGACTATTTTGGACATTCTTCTATTGCACTTGTGGGTGGTGGAACAACATTAATTGGAGATCCATCTGGAAAAGATAGTGCAAGAAAAATACTAAATAAAGATGAAATTGATAAAAATATTTCCAAAATTAAAAAAATTTTTAAAAACTTTATTAACTTAAATGATAAATCTAAAATAATAAACAATTATGAGTGGTTATCTAAAATAAATTATATTAATTTTTTAAGAGAAGTGGGTTCAAAGATAACACTTAACAAAATGTTAACTTTTGACTCAATTAAAAGTAGATTGGATAGAGAGCAGCCATTAAGTATATTGGAGTTTAATTATATGTTGCTTCAAGCATATGATTTTTATTACCTTAACAAAAATCATAACTGTGTATTGCAAATGGGTGGTTCAGATCAATGGGGAAATATACTTAGTGGAATTGATTTAATAAGAAGAGTTAATCAAAAAAAAGCCTACGGAATTACTTCTCCTCTTATTACTAATAATGATGGAAGTAAAATGGGAAAAACCGCAGATGGTGCAATTTGGTTAGATGAAGATAAATTATCAAATTTTGATTTTTTTCAATTTTGGAGAAATATAGATGATGAAAGTGTTTCAAAATTTTTACACTTATTTACTATATTACCTCTTTCTGAAATAAAAAAACTTTCAATATTAAAGGATAAAGAAATAAATATAGCAAAACAAACATTAGCTTATGAAGTGACAAAGATTGTTAGAGGTGAAGAGGCTGCTAAAGAAGCTCTAGAAATAGCTAATAATGTATTTAAATCAAATAAACTTGATGATAGGTTAAATAAAATATCAGTTAAATTAGAAAAATTAGAAAATAATTCTTTTTCAATAATCGATGCAGTAGAAAAGCTAGAACTAGTAAAAAGTAGAAGTGAAATCAAAAGATTAATTAAATCAAATGGAGTCAAAGTTAATGATAATATCTATAATGAAGATGATTTTTCTTTAATCAAATTTATAAATAATAAAGAGATTAAAATTGCTATAGGTAAGAAAAAAATTGGGATATTAAATATAACTTAGATTAGTAGCGAGTTCTCAAGAAATTTTTGAATTTTTCCATCAAGTGTTTCATTAACATTAGAAGTTTCATAACCACTTCTTAAATCTTTAATTAGTTTATAAGGGTGCATAACATAAGATCTTATTTGATTCCCCCAACCTATTTCCCTTTTTTTTTCATTTGCTTTATTTTCTTCTTCTTTTCTTTTTTGTAATTCTAGTTCAAATAATCTTGATTTAAGCATATTTAATGCATTAGATTTATTTTTGTGTTGTGATCTATCACTTTGGCATTGAACAACAATACTTGAAGGCAAATGGGTTATTCTAACAGCACTATCAGTTTTATTTACATGCTGACCTCCTGCACCTGAAGCTCTGTATGTATCAATTCTTAAATCTGACTCATTAATATTAATTTCTATGCTATCATCAATATCAGGATAAACCCATACACTAGCAAAACTTGTATGACGTCTTTTATTACTATCAAAAGGGGAAATTCTTACCAATCTATGAATGCCACTTTCTTTTTTTAACCATCCATAAGAATATTCCATTGAAATTTTTATTATACAAGATTTTATTCCTGCTTCTTCACCTCTAGACTCTTGATACAATGATACCTTACAATCATTTTGACTATCAGCCCAACGAATATACATTCTCTGCAGCATTTGTGCCCAATCCTGGCTTTCAGTTCCTCCAGCTCCAGCGTGTATTTCTAGAAAAGAATTGTAATGATCTGCTTCTTCGTTCATTAAAGTAAGATGTCTAATGCTTTCAGAGTCTTCGAGTATTTGTTTAGTTTCTTTTACTAATTCAATAATCAATGCTTCACTTTCATCACTTTGAATAAGTTTATAAAATTCTTCAATTGATTTAACGTTATTTTCTAAATTGTAAAAATCTGCTATCTTATTTTCTATTATTTTAATTTCTTTAAAAATTATTTTTGCATCTTGTTTTTGCCATATGTTTGGATCTTTGCTTTGCTCTTTTAATAAATCAAGTTTTTTATTTAATGAGTCGTAGTCAAACGCCCCTCCTTATAAGATCAAAATTAGACCTTATTTTTAAAATGTTATTTTCTATTATTTCTATATTTGTCATTATTAAAACTAATTTAATAAACCACCTGTCCCTGAAATGGAATTATTTTTAATAGTACCCAAACTGTCTAATATATTAATGTTTTGCATATATGGCTCAGAGCCTAATATATACGGCTCTAAAATACTATTTTCGTTATTAGATGATAAACCAGTTTTGGGATCAATACGGACAAAACTTATACCTGAGGGAACTCTAAAAGGTATTTTTGATGAATTAATATTAATTTGATTAGCAAATAATTCAAAAATTGGCACAGCAACAGATGACCCGGTTTGTTTGTATCCCAATGTTTTTGGTTGATCATAACCCACAAAAATACCAATAACAAGATTTGGTGTGTAGCCAATAAACCAGGCATCTTTATTATCATTTGTAGTACCCGTTTTACCTGCTATCGGTACATTTAATTTTTTTAACCTTTTAGCGGTACCTCTTTTTATTACCCCTTCCATCATAGAAGTTATTTGATATGCTATTTTAGGATCAATAGAATATTCAATATTTTTTTTTATGTTTGGAATTTTTATTTGATTTGAAAAATTTTTAATGACGCAATTAATACATTTTTTATTGTTAGTATTTGAAATATTTTTTCCTTCCTTAGAATAAATACTATTTATTATTCTTGGATTAGTTTTTTTTCCTCCATTTGCAATAATTGCATAAGCATTTGTTAATTCAATAAGGGATACAAGACCTGATCCTAGTGACATCGAAAGCTGTTCATTAATATCTTTTTCAATCCCAAAGTCTGAAACTAATTTTTTAATTTTATTCATTCCTATTTTATCTGCTAATCTTACAGTCATTAAATTACGTGATTTTTCAATACCTGTTCTCATTGTTGTTAAGCCGTAAAATTCTTCAGTATAATTTGCTGGTTTCCACTTAGGTAATCCTGGACCTTGATCTACAACATATGGAGCATCTAAAATAAGAGTTGATGGTGTATAGCCTTCTTTTAGTGCAGTCATATAAACAAATGGCTTAAAAGCAGAGCCAGGTTGTCTTCTTGCTTGGGTGGCTCTGTTGAATTCACTTAATTTAAAACTGTACCCACCAGAAAGACCTAAAACATCTCCATTATGTGGATTCATTACAACAATGGCACCATTTACTCGAGGAACTTGACGAATAACTAAATGAATATCCTGCTTTTCAATAAAAATTATGTCGCCCAATTTAAATTGTTCTTTTAATAGCCAATTATTTTGATTTATATTTAAATCAATTTTATAATTTTTATTTAAAGCATCTCTTACTATTAATATGTTATTCTTTTTTTGTTCGACTCTTACATGAAGCCATTTATTGATAAAAGGATTTAATTTTTCATATATAGATGAATTTTTAACAAAATTATTTTGACTATCATTATTTAAAGGACCCCTCCATCCTTGAGATTTATCATACATTGTTAATCCATTGAATAAACTAACATCAGCTAAATTTTGAATTTTTGAGTCTATTGAAGTTTTTATAACCAAGCCATCAGAGTATAATTTTGATTTTCCATATCTTGTATACAAATATTTTCTTATTTCCTCATAATAATAATCTGCATCAGTAAAATAACTATCTGTACGTTTTGAAATTATTAATGATCTTGATTTAAAGCTAAGATCTTTCTTTTTGATATATCCATTTTTATATAATCTATCTATAACCCAATTTCTTCTTTCTATTGCCTTTTCATATTTTGTTATGGGATTGTAATTGTTTGGTGCTTTTGGTAATGCAGCTAAAAAAGCTATTTCATGCAATTCTAACTCGTTAATTGATTTATTAAAATAATTTAAACTTGCAGTACCAATACCATAGGAGCCATATCCAAGATATATATCATTTAAATATAATTCTAAAATCCTATTTTTAGATAAAACATTTTCAATTCTTATAGCTAATAAAATTTCTTTTATTTTTCTTTCGTAAGTTACCTTATTACTTAATAATAAGTTTTTTACTACTTGCTGGGTTATAGTTGATGCACCAACTACCCTTCTACTATCATAATATGAAAAAATATTTGTTATAAAAGCTCTAAAAATCGCAACTAAATCAATGCCATAATGATTATAAAAATTTTTATCTTCAGAGGATATAAATGCATTTTTAATTTTGTCAGGAATTCTTTCTATTGGTATAAAAATTCTTTCCTCAACATAAAAACTCTTAAGTAGTAGTCCATCAGAACTATATACTCTGGAAGATAAATTTGGTTTATAATTTACCAATTTATCATAAGATGGTAAATCAGGAGAAAACTTCCACAATATATAAAAAATAAATCCTGAAAAAATAAAACTAATAATAATAAGGGAAAACAAAGTTATTTTTAAATAATTTACGAGCTTTCTCATGATTTATAATAATCTACATTGTGAAATAGATAAAAATATGACATTAACCGAAATAAATACAATTACATACACAAATGATTTTTAATTATATAAAATTTTATGGAGTTTCGGCATTATGTCAAAAAATATACTTATTGATACAACTAATACAAATGAAACAAGAATCGCGGTTACTGAGGATGGTAAACTAGATGATTTTGAAATAGAAACGAATAAAAAAAGTGCTGTTAAAGGTGATGTTTATCTTGCTAAAATAACAAGAATTGAGCCATCATTACAAGCTGCATTTGTTGATTTTGGTACAAATAGAAACGGTTTTCTTCCTTTAACAGAAATTCATCCTGATTATTTTAAAATTCCAGTAGCAGATGAAAAAAAAATAAAGGAACTAAGTGATAATATTTATAATGAAAATAATGACGATGAATTAATTGAAAATGAAAAAGAAAATGAGGGTAATATTAATGAAAGTCAAAATGATAATGGGGAGATAGTTAGTGATGAAGAGTTAAACGAAAGTAAATCGGTATTAAATACTAAAAATAAAAATAAAAAAATTAATCCAAAAAAAACATATTTTAATTTCTTTAGAAAATATAAAATACAAGACGTAATTAGGCCAAGACAAGTAATTTTAGTTCAAATAAATAAGGAAGAAAGAGGTTTAAAAGGTGCTGCATTGACAACTTATCTCTCTTTTGCAGGAAGATATTGCGTTTTAATGCCTAATAGCATGAATAATGATGGTATTTCTAGAAAAATAGGAGACATCGAAGAAAGAAAAAAACTCAAGCAAATACTCTCTTCTGTTGAGATACCTGATAAAATGTCAGTGATTGTTAGAACTGCTGGAATAGGAAGAACAAAAAAAGAAATTACAAAAGACTTAACTTTTCTTGTTTCTCAATGGAATAAAATTAGAGAATTAACACTCAAATCAGAAGCTCCAAAACTTATTTATGAAGAAGGTAGTGTTTTAAAAAGAGCAATAAGAGATATGTTAACAGAAGATGTTGAAAAAATTTTGGTTGATGGAAAAGATGGTTATGAAAAAGTTAAAAAAATTGCAAAAAATTTGGTTCCTACCTTTGCAAAAAAAATAAAATTATTTAAATCTAAAGACAACTCGCTATTTGCTGAAAATAATATTGAAACTCAAATAAATGATTTATTTAGTCTCAATGTAAAACTAAAATCTGGAGGTTCAATTGTAATTAATACAACTGAAGCTCTAGTGGCTATAGATGTTAATTCTGGTAAAAATACGTCTGAAAGAAATATTGAAAATACTGCATTAAAAACAAATCTGGAAGCTTCTGTTGAAATTGCTAGACAGTTAAGATTGAGAGATCTTGGAGGACTAGTAGTTATAGATTTCATCGACATGGATGACTACAGAAATAATTTTAAAGTAGAAAAGACACTTAAAACTTCATTAATTAGAGATAGAGCAAGAGTTCAATTTGGAAGAATAAGTATGTTTGGATTGATGGAATTATCTCGTCAAAGATTAAGATCAAGCTTGATTGATAAATCTTTTGAAAGTTGTAATTATTGTAAAGGTTCAGGTTTAGTTTTAAACTCAAAATCTATAAGCGAACAAATTATAAAAGTTATTAAAGAAAAATTATCAAGTAATAGTGATTCTTTAATTACTGTTAAATGCAATACAGAACTAGCTGAAGAACTTATAAACATCAAAAAAAATGAAATTTTATCATTAGAAAGTTTATATAATTCAAAAATAAATTTTAACTTTAATAATCAATTTTCATTACATGATCCAGTAATAGATGTAGAGAATTATAAAAATGAAATTAAAAAAGATGAAAAAATAAAAATAACAAAAAAAACTATATTAAAAAATAAAGATATTAAGAAAAAAAAATCTGCAAAAACAAAAATTATACATAAAGATAAGGAAACAAAAATTGAATTAGATAAAAAACAAAAAGTGAAGGTAAAAAAAATAGACAATAAAGAAAAAACTGAAATAAAATCAAATGAAGGTATAGATGAAGCTATTGAGGAAAAAACTGGTTGGTGGTCATAATAAATTATTATATTTTTTATTCTTATTTTTTATAATTTTAAATAAACCAGTTTTATCTTCACAAATTTTAGATTATGAAACAGAAGAATTTTTAAGATATTTAATAGATGAAATTAAAATAGTAAATAATATCGAAAAGGATATTAAATTTAAAATTATATCTAATAAAAATATTAATGCTTTTGTTGATGAAAATAATATAATACACATCACATCGGGTTTAATTGAACACTCGGAAGATTATGTAGCATTAATCTCAGTACTAGCTCATGAAATTGGACATATCGATCTAAATCATATTTTATCTAGAAAAAAAAAAATAAATAAAATTAGTAATTTTAAAAAAATTTCAAACTTATCAATAATTGCAGGCTCAATGATTTCAGGTAATCCAGAACTTTTACAAACTCTTGCTGTTGGCTCTGCAGGAAGTTCTAATATCTTTATTGAATTTTCAAAAGAACAAGAAACAGAAGCAGATATTTACTCAATAAATACAATGAAAAAGTTAGAACTGAATTCATACTCAATAATAAGATTATTAGAAACCATTAAAAAGAAATCTGTTGAAAGAGGATTAACTGAAAATATGCAAAGAATAAGTAGTCATCCTTATTTTGATGACAGAATAAACTTAATTAATCATCTTAGAGAGAATGATGATTATAGCTTTGAAATTAAAGCAAATAATATGTTTAAATTTATTAGGGCAAAATTTCTTGGATATTCTGAAAACAAAATTATAATTCAATCTTTAGAAAAGCCGTATATTGATTATTCAAAGTCAATTACAAAAGCTAGAAGTGGTGATTTAAAAAATTCTCTAAAAAATATAAATTCACTGATTAAATTATTTCCTAATAATTACTATTTAATTGAAACAAAGGCAGATATTTTATTTTCTTATGGATTTACAAATGAGTCAATTGAATTCTACAAGTTAATATTTAAGAGAGAACCAAAAAATGTTTATGCTCAAATAAGAATTTTCACTAATACGAAAATTGATGATTTATCTAAAGAAGAAATTAATGAATTGTTTAAAAATAATTTAGTTTTGTTAAATAAATACTATAACAACAAAAATTTATTAAAAAAATTTTTAGAGATTGCGGAAATTAATAAAAAAGTAGAATGGATAAATTTCATTAATTTTTGGATAAATAGCCATTTAATAAGACATGAAAATTTAGAAGAAAATCTTAATGTTTATAAAATAACTAATGATAAAGATCTTTCTCATTTGATAAATATAATTTACAATAATTATTTATGATTGGTTCATTAATATATGAAGATTATTACGAATTATTTAAAAAAAGAAAAATAATAAATGACAATTTTAATATTAAACAAATTCAGCCATCAAGTATTGATTTATCTCTTAGTGATGAATGTTATGAAATAAAATACAGTTTTTTATCATTAAATACAACTGTTAGAGAAAAATTGAAAAATCAAATTATTAAAAAAATTAATTTAAGGGATAAGTTTGTTTTTGAACCAAATAAAACTTATTTAGTAAAACTTAATGAAAAATTAGATCTTGATAACAATTTGCTAGGGCACTGTAACCCAAAAAGTAGTACTGGTAGATTAGATATATTTTGTAGAACTATTGTAGATTATTCAGATGAATATGAAAAAATACCTAGCGGATATAAAGGTGAAGTTTTTTTGGAAATTACAAGTAGATCTTTTTATATTCAGTTTGAAGAAGGCAATCAATTAAATCAATTACGCTTAGTATTTGATAAGCATAACTATATATCTGATGATGCATTAATTAATCTACATCATAACGAAAATATTATTATTAATGAAGATAAAAAAACGAATTTAAAAATTGATAACGGGCTAAAAATCTCAGTTGATTTAAAAAACTCAAATAAAATTATTGCATTCAGTGCGAAAAAGAAAACTCCAATTCTTGATTTTAGTAAAATAAATTACCACAAAATTAATGATTATTGGGAACCAGTATTTAGTAAAAAAGATTGCATTGTAATTGAAACTAACAAATTTTATATTTTAAAGTCAAAAGAAAAAGTTAAAATCCCTAATCTTTATGCTGGTGAAATGGTACCATATGATACTAAAATAGGAGATTTTAGAGCCCACTATGCAGGTTTTTTTGATCCTGGTTTTGGAAATCCTAATGGCTCCTATGCTGTATTAGAAGTAAAAACTAATGAATTACCTTTTCTTATTGAAGATGGACAAACTATAGCAAGAATTAAATATGAAAAGTTGAACAAAAAGAGTAATGTTGTATACGGATCAGGAATTAAGTCAAATTATCAAAATCAAAGACTTAAATTAAGTAAACACTTTGAGAGTAATTATGAAGAAAATAATTATAATTAATGGACCAAATTTAAATCTTCTTGGAAAACGTGAGGACGATATTTATGGTAAAGATACACTTGAAGATATTAAAAATAGTTGTGAAGAAAAAGGAAAAAAATTAAATATAGAACTTATATTTTTTCAATCAAATAATGAAGGTGAAATAATAAATAAAATTCATGAAGTAGAAAGTTCATATGATGGTTTAATTATAAACCCTGCTGCATTTACTCACTCATCTATTGCAATTCTTGACTCTCTAAGAGCTATAAATAAACCAAAAATTGAAATTCATTTATCAAATATATATTCAAGAGAAGAATATAGAAAAAAAAGCATTACTTCTGAGGGAGTTAATGGGATAATTTGTGGTTTTGGTGGAAATAGTTATATTCTAGGAATTGAAGCTATGGCTAAATTAATTTATAATTAAGCAATGACAAAAATTGATAAAACCGACATTAATAACATTAACCTAATTATAAAAGAGACTAATCTAAAAGGTGTTTCAAGAATTAGATTAAAAAAAAATAATTACGAAATAGAAATTACTTCCAATAATTTTACAACTTCTAATATGGACTTACAAAATATTAATAAGTCTCCAGAAAAAAATGAAGTAAATGAAAGTACTGATGAAGTAAATGAAGAGAATATTATAAAATCTCCTATGGTAGGAGTAGCTTATTTATCGGCTGATCCAAATTCACCTCCATATGTTAAAATAGGTCAGCATGTTAAAGCTGGAGATACTCTATTATTAATTGAAGCAATGAAAACATTTAATGAAATTAAAGCGCCTAGATCTGGTATAATTAAAAAAATTGTTGTTCTAAATAGTCAACCTGTAGAATTTGGTGATACTCTTCTTATTTTTGAATAATGTTCAAAAAAATATTAATTGCTAATAGAGGTGAGATTGCATTAAGAATTCATAGAGCATGCAGGGAATTGGGGATTAAAACAGTAGCTATTCATTCAGATGTCGATGAAAGTGCAATGCATGTAAGAATGGCTGATGAAAGTATCTGTGTTGGTCCTGCTTCAGCTCAATCTAGTTATTTGAATATTCCTGCGATAATTACAGCAGCTACATTAACTAATGTTGATGCTATTCATCCAGGTTATGGTTTTTTAAGCGAAAATCAAAGATTTGCTGAAATTATAGAAGAGCACAATATTAAATTTATAGGTCCAAAATCAGATCATATTAGAATGATGGGTAATAAAATAGACGCAAAAAAAATAATGGATAAAACTGGAGTTCCTACCGTTAAAGGGATTAATGAATTAAATAACATGGAAAATATTCAGAAATTTATAAATGAAGTTAAGTATCCAATAATAGTAAAGGCGGCAAGTGGTGGTGGTGGTAAAGGAATGAGAGTTGTTAATGAAGGGGATGATTTGCAAAAAGCAATAAAAGAAGCAAAAATTGAAGCAAAAAAATCATTTAATGATGAAAATGTATACTTGGAAAAATTTTTAACATCACCCAAACATATTGAAATTCAAGTTTTA
>MDTB01116928.1_pt1 | contig 13153 bp, 7 predicted proteins | sample 811161 | NCBI WGS metagenome assembly MDTB01 (sample SAMN05326650, study PRJNA326480) | marine metagenome | isolation source: seawater | place: Mediterranean Sea | collected 2009 | reverse complement strand
TTTGATTTTATCAAGTGAAGAATTAACTATGTTAATTTTCAGGCGTCCACCCTAAAACGATGTCAAAATTCGCCGTTACTTCTCCAATTTTTGATGATTTGACTGGCTTGAACGGTACTATTAATGATTCTCGGGCATCGCGGTCTTTGATCTTCTTGAGAATAAAATCTTTAAGGTTTCTAGGTTCTCCCTTAATATAACATTGAGTGGTAAGTCTTCTTTTGCCTTTTGCAGAAACGGCCATGTGAATATGCGGAGTTCGTCCTGAGTAAGGACTTGGTTTGATGGTCCGAAAAAAATAATTTCCCTTGGCATCGGTTAGAAATCTACCATATCCTTGAAAGTTGGAATCGATTTTTTCTCGAGAACCGCCTCGAGAGTGCAGATATACACCATTCTGGTCGACCTGCCAAATCTCTACGAGACAGTTGCGCAGTGGATTGCCTTTTAAGTCAGTGACCTTACCGCTCAGGTAAGCAATGGTTCCAATTGCTGGAGTAAGAGAGTCATTCAGAATGATGAGGTCATTATCCGTGTCGAGCGGGAATTTGTCAGGATAGAATGGACCCTCTGTCTGATGAGGGGTCTGGGTTAAGGCTTGAGCCATCAACCCGGGGACGCAAAATAGGGGAGCGGAAACCAGTGATCTTTGCAGGAAAGAACGACGAACTATATTGATATCTCTCATGGTGTGAAGGTTAGTGAACGGTATGATTTGATGAAAGAATAAAATCTTTTATTCGGTCCATCATTTGGTTTAGCTAGTAGAAATTCTTCACATGCCTCGTTTTTTGCCTTCAAGAAACTATTGAACGGCAAAAGGATCCCATTGTATCTAACTTTAAATGGCCAAATTGAAGGTATTTGGCGTGAAGTTCTAAGTCCCTCAGCAGCAGACCCGCCCAGAATCAATCGATCAGCATCTCTTTGGCTGATTTACCTTGAGGGATCATCGGTAACACATGTTCAGTGTAAGGCACAATGACTTCTAAAAGGTATGGTTCATCAGCTTCAAGCATTTCACGCATTGCTTCATGTAAGTCCTCACGCTTAGAAACCCGGCGAGCTTTAACTCCAAAGCCTTCACACATTTTAATGTAGTCGGGATAAATTGCGTCTAAATTATCAGGTCCGCCAATGTTTTCTGGATCACAAAGAATTGTGTGTCCGCGAACAGAATCGTAAAAACGGTCCTCCCACTGAACAACCATTCCTAAGTGCTGGTTGTTTAAAAGTAGACATTTCGCATTAATTTTCTCAATCTTTGCGGTGGCGAGTTCTTGTACATTCATTAGAAAAGAACCATCTCCATCAATATCAATAACTTCTTTGTCCGGACGAGCCACTTTTGCTCCTACGGCAGCAGGGTAACCAAATCCCATTGTGCCCAATCCAAGAGATGAGATATAGGTTCGGGGTTCTTTGAATCTGTAATACTGGGCAGCCCACATTTGATGCTGCCCAACTCCTGTAGTGATAATTGCATCACCCTTTGATTCTTGGTAAAGTACATCGACTGCTTCCTGAGAAGTTATGTGTTCTCCCTTATTATATTTGAAGGGATACTCTTTTTTCCACCCCGTCAGGGTAGACATCCATTCTGAAAGGTTGGGTTTCTCGAATTTACCTTCACGAATTAATTCGGACATTCGTTTTAGGGCATATTTTATATCTGTTCGAATTGGAAAGTGAGCGTGAACATTCTTATTATGTTCGGAGTGGTCGACATCAAAATGGATAACATAAGCCTCTTGGGCATATTTATCTACCTTTCCAGTGATTCGGTCATCAAATCGAGCACCTGCGCACAAAAGGAGGTCACTCTCGCATACTGCCCAGTTTCCCGCTACGGTTCCATGCATACCATACCAATAGAGAGCTTGTTCATGATCGGGATCAAATACACCAAGTCCCATTAGAGTATGCGTTACCGGTAGACCTGAAAGTTCAGCAAATTCTTTTAGTTCTTCGTGAGCATTGGAGGAAATTATGCCTCCTCCCGTATAAAGGACGGGTTTTTTTGATTTAGAGATGAGATTCAGTACTTCAATTAATTCATCATCCGTAGCTCTGGGATCATCAAGTTTGTAACCATCCAAGTCCTCCAAGTCTGCAGGGAAAAAAGGTTCAAATACTTTTTGTTGAACATCCTTGGGTATGTCGATAACTACCGGTCCTGGACGTCCGCTTTCAGCCAGATAAAAGGCTTCCTTGACAACTTTTGGTAAATCTTCTGCGGTAAGTACAAGGTAACTATGCTTAACTATTGGTAGTGTCATGCCAAAAAAATCAGTCTCCTGAAAAGCTGCTTTGCCAATGAACTGCTGGTAGACTTGCCCGGTAATTGCTACGAGAGGAATGCTATCCATGAAAGCGTCTGCAATACAAGTTACCAGATTTGTAGCTCCTGGACCTGAGGTTGCCATACAGACACCAGCCTTTCCAGTTGCCCTCGCATACCCATGGGCCATAAATCCTCCTCCTTGTTCCTGACGAGGTAATATTGTCCGTATTTTCTCGGAACGTGTGAGGGACTGGTGCAATTCCATTGACGCACCTCCGGGATAAGCAAATACCACATCCACGCCTTCACGCTCTAGAGCTGATACAAGGGCGTCAGCTCCCTTCATGGCGGGGCCATGCTCGCCTTGGGCTTCGGGGTCGTTTTGTCTAATGGATTGAGTCGTCATAACGATATTTGGGTTTAAAAGTTATTAACATGTCAAAGCACCCTCTATTTTTCAAGGTGAAAGGAAAAGTGGAAGTCATTGTTTTTCTAACTACTTTCAAGTTTAGATAAGTTTGCGGAGGTCGGAGATCGAAAGTTTTAAATTAGAGGCTTCAGATTCTTCAAAGACTTTTTCCAGAAGCTTTCTTTTTCCATGCTGGAGTTGAAGAACCTTTTCTTCAACGGTATCTGATGCAATTAATTTGTATACGGTAACAACTCTGTCCTGCCCGATCCGGTGGGCACGGTCGGTTGCTTGCGTCTCGATTGCAGGATTCCACCAAGGATCGAAATGAACGACCACATCCGCCGCCGTAAGATTAAGTCCAGTGCCGCCTGCTTTTAGTGAAATCAAAAAGACCGGAATGGAATCGTCTTCCTGAAATCGGTCGACTTGAGCCATTCGATCGCTTGAAGATCCATCGAGATAGCAATAGGGAAGAGAAGATGATTCTAAGTCTGCCTTGAGGAATTGAAGAACTTTTACGAATTGTGAGAAAACCAGAAGGCGGTGTCCTCCATCAAGGCAGTTGTAAAGAAGCTCCCGAAAAGCTCGAAGCTTTGCAGAGTGATCTGCTTCCATTACTTCGTCAATCAAGCGTGGATCGCAGCAAGTCTGACGCAGGCGAAGTAGTTGGGTGAGAGTTTTCATCCGTAGGGTACCCTCAGATGCCCCGGAAATTGCAAGTTTATCAAGTTCAGACTCTGAGGATTGCCGAACTTTTTGATAGAGGTCTTTTTGTTCGTCAGATAACTGAATATGGAGGATTTGCTCAATTTTTTCAGGTAATTCTGGGGCTACTTCCTTTTTTTGACGACGAAGCAAGTAGGGGGCTGCCTCCTTTAGTATTTTTTGTTCATGCCAAATTCGATCTTCTCCCCTGGAAGAAGATGGTATTTCTGGTCGGGCTCCGGGTAAAAGAAATTCGAGTAAAGAAAGGAGATCGTACACGCTGTTTTCAATAGGCGTACCCGTTAGCAGTATTCGACCCTCTGAAGAAAGGGCCGACATCGCCTTTGCATTTTGGGTTTTTCGGTTCTTTAGATACTGAGCTTCATCTCCTATAACGCATAGCAAAGGAGTGGATTCAAACATTTCACGATCTCTTACAAGGGTACCGTAGGATGTAATAATTAAATCATTTCCAGAAAGACTCGTAGGAACTGTTGTTCTGGAGCTTCCGTGATGAACTAAAACTTTAAATTCAGGGCAAAAGCGCAGGGTTTCTCTGCGCCAGTTTTCAATTAAGGACGCGGGGCATACCACAAGAGACGGTGAAACCGAAATTCTTTCTTTCTTGAGTGCAGCCAGGAAGGCGAGAGCTTGTACGGTTTTCCCTAGACCCATTTCGTCAGCCAAAATTCCTCCCAGTTGATTACGGAAAAGATGAAGAAGCCAAGCTACCCCAATTTGCTGATAAGGTCTCAGCAAATTTAATAATTCTTTTGAAAGAGAAGGTAGGGGAAGCGAGCTTAGATTTTTCAAGACTGAGCTTCGTTTTTTCCATTCCAAAGGTGGTTTGAACTTCGGATCAGCGGAAAGTATATGTTCTTCAAGTGAAACGGACTGATATTTTGGGACAATTTGAGAAAACTGTGAAAGCAACGGAGTGTCTAAATCTCCAGTCATTCTCCGGTGGAGTTGAGTAGCTTTTTCCTTAATTTCTCTTGTCAGGAGATAGACCTTTTTGCCATGGCGTATATGGTTTTTCCCTGTGGCCAAGGCATGTTCGATTTCTTCCTGCGGAGTATCCCCGGCCTCAAATTTCACTTCCAAGATTGTACCCTCTGCTGATTCTTTTGCATTGGCTAGAAGGTTTGCTTTTCCGATTACTCGGGTAAGTTTTTGAAAATTTTCAGTAAATTCAGCCTCAAAATCGAGCTCCAAAGTTTCCTGGTGGGAAGCAAGGAAGTCCAAAACTTTAGAGGAATCCCGTAACCACCACCAATGTCTATGAGCTCGGTCTCTGAGAAAGTTCCATTCTCGGAGCAGACTGAGCACTTCTTTGTAGCAGGGGTGTTCGGAGGACGGGAGGACAATGCGAAGATACTCCGTCGAACCTTCTACTTCTATTGGTGGACCTTTATATTCCGGCAGGTCCATAATGATTGTTGCCTGAAATTCTGATGCTTCTTTATCTTGCAATTGTCGTACCGGCCGTGAATGTTGCACGCTTTTATCAGGGAGATATTCGCTTACATTAATTAGCTTTCCATTTTGCCAGGGTATGGCTTGTTCGGGTTGATTAGCTAGGAAGAAGCAGGGTGTATTAACCAGCATATTTACCAATTCCGCAGCCTGTTTAAGATTAAGTTGCAAGAAGGACGAGAGCTTTCCTTGGCACCACTGGGTTAAAGCAAACAATGCACTTCTTTCGGAATCTTGTAGATCGCCAAGTTTTGCCGTATCAGCTTTTTCTGGTGGAATACGATTACCGTTAATGTCTTCCAACTCAATTTTGGTGGGGATTGAGTCACGCTGTGCACACCCCGCCATTGTCGGGGGAAGCAAAATACGGAGTTTCACTGCTAATTTTTGAAGACCGATAGACTCTTCAGTGCTTCACCAATCCCCGACGAGGCAGGAGAACCACCCATTGCAAAATCAGGTTTCCCGCCACCTTTACCGCCTAATTTCCCTGCAAGTTCTCCTAGGATCTCACCAGCGGAATAGCCCGCTTCGATCGCCTGTTTTGAGCAAATGCAGATCAAACCGCATTTTTGATTACTTTCGCTAACAAGAACTACAACTGAGGGATTTGTGCGCTTATTTATTTGAGCTGCCAAGGGTCGTAATTCATTGGTCGCAAGATTTTCGACTTTTGCCTTGATGATTCTGATGCCCCGAATCTCATCTGCGTTTTTAATGAGGTCATCGGCTAGGCTTGTTTGGTTCTTTTGGGAAAAAGCGAGAACTTTTTTCTCAAGTTCCTTATTTTTGGATTGGAGTTGGGAAATTCTGTTAGAAAGTTCTCCCGGCTTGCATGCAAGCTGACAAACCAGTTGGTTCAGCTGAGAAATTCTAAGGTTAGTCCAGGATAAGGCAGCTTTCCCAGCAACGGCTTCGATTCTCCGATTACCTGCAGAGATGGCAGATTCGCTGATAATTCGGATGGATCCAATTTCTCCCGAGTTTGATACATGGGTTCCTCCGCATAATTCTTGACTCCAACCACCCAAATTTACCACCCTTACCGACTCCCCATACTTCTCTCCAAAGAAAGCAACTACCTCATCTGGTTTTTCGGAAAAAGGGATTTCGTAGGATTTAACTTCTTCATTAAGAAGCAGTTTTTCATTGGCAAGACTTTCAATCTTTTCCAATTGAGAGTCTGACAGTCCCTCGAAATGAGAAAAGTCAAAGCGTAAACGGTCATGTTCAACCAACGAACCAGATTGTTTAATGTGATCACCTAAAATTTCCCGTAAAGCCCAGTGGAGTATATGGGTTGCAGTGTGGTGACATTGAATATTCTGCCGACGAGGAAGGTTTACGGAGAGGAGTGCTTTACCTGATAAATTGGTTGGCGAATCTGCATGGTTGATTTTGTGAAGAAAACGACCGCGTGAATCTTTGATTACATCGGAAATAAGAATCGTCTGATCGTTAATAAATACAGTACCTTCGTCTCCTTGCTGTCCCCCCATTTCAGCATAAAAAGGGCTTTTGTCAAAAATAATGTATGGATTCCCATTCAGACTTATAGTTTCTTGTAAAAATGATTCGCAGTTGGTGAGTTTCTCTTTTTCGAAACCTAGGAATTCAGTCGCCTGATCGGAATTCTCAGACTCGCTCACTTGAACAACGACAGACTTATGGGCTTCTCGAGCCCTTTTTTTCTGTGCATTCATTTCCTTTTCAAATCCTTCTGTATCGATGTTGATGCCACTCTCCCTTGCAAGAAGTTCGGTCAAGTCTAGGGGGAATCCGTAGGTGTCGTACAACTTAAACGCGAAAGTTCCAGAAACTTGATCCCCCGAATTTAGTTCGCTTAACTCGCGATTGAAAAGCTCCATACCACGATCTAAAGTTTTATTAAATGATGACTCTTCTGATTTGAGTGTTTTACAGATTAATTCCTCTCTTTTTTTAATCTCTGGAAACACGGATTCTAGTTGTTTGATCAAAGTTGGTGCAAGCAGATGGAAAAAAGGTTCATTAAAGCCCAAAGTACGCCCGTACTTTACACCCCTGCGAAGTATCCTCCTTAATACATAATTACGGTCGGTGTTGCCGGGCAAAATTCCATCGGCAATCGAGAAGCATAATGCCCGCAGATGGTCACCTATTACGCGATATGCAATGTCAATTTCCTCCTGTTGAGAGGTTGGCTTTCCTACTCCTGGAAGAGTGGATTTATATCTTTTGTTCGAAAGTTCTTCAATCTTGTCAAATATTGGAGAAAAAACATCAGTGTCATAATTTGATGTGGGTTTTGAGAAATCAGTAAACCCCTTAGTTGACTGTATGACTGCTGCGACCCTTTCAAACCCCATTCCAGTATCTACATGCTTGGCTGAGAGATGAGAGAAGTTGCCAGAAGTGTCTGCGTTAAATTGTATGAAAACTAAATTCCAAATTTCAATGCACAAATGAGAGTCAGCGTTTACTAATTTTCCGGCAGAATCTCCATCAGGTGTTAAGTCTAGGTGTATTTCGCTGCAAGGTCCGCAGGGTCCTGTTTCACCCATCATCCAAAAGTTGTCTTTTTTTCCTCCAGAAACGACATGGATACTTGGATCAAGACCTGCAGATTTAAAGATTTCGGACCATATTTCATGAGCTTCATGATCAAATTCTGCAGGGTCGTTTGCCTCTGGGTGATAAACTGTGGCATACATCCTTTCAGGTGGGAAATTCCAAGTTTCTACAAGTAAATCCCATGCCCATTTGATCGCATCTTTTTTGAAGTAATCACCAAAAGACCAGTTTCCAAGCATCTCAAAAAAAGTGTGGTGATAAGTGTCAAACCCAACATCTTCAAGGTCATTGTGCTTACCCCCTGCTCTTATACATTTTTGGGTGTCTGCGACCCGATTGAAGGGTGGATGTTGGTCACCGAGAAAGTAGGGGACAAACTGATTCATTCCCGCATTAGTGAAAAGTAAATTCGGTGACTCCGGAAGCAAAGGTGCCGAATGGACAATTTCATGTTTCTTGCTGTTGAAAAAGTCGAGGAAGGATTGCCGTATCTCCACTGATTTCATAACCGAAAATAATCTAACATTTTATGATTGTAGACGATCTATAATTGCTTGGCCCATAGTTTTAGTGCCAATGAAGTCGCTTCCTTGGCTAATGTCACCAGTCAGAAATCCGTCGCGGATAGTTTGTTTTACAGCTCTTTCTATACTTGTGGCTGCTGCTTCCATCCCAAAACTATATCGTAGCATTAGAGCAGCACTTAGTATTTGAGCACAAGGGTTGGCCAAATCCTTACCAGCAATATCTGGAGCAGTACCGCCAGCTGGTTCAAACAAACCAAATGGATGTCCCAAACTGTTTTTTCCTGTTCCAAGGCTTGCGGATGCAAGCATGCCAAGGGAACCACAGATCACCGCAAGTTCGTCTGAGAGAATGTCACCAAACATATTTTCCGTGACGATTACATCGAACTGATTTGGATCCCGTACCAATTGCATGGCAGCATTATCAACATACATATGTGAAAGTTCTATGGATGAATCTAATCTTGAAACACAATTTGAAACAACTTTTCTCCAAAGAACCGAGGTTTCAAGAACATTTGCCTTATCCACCGAACAAATTCTACCGTTTCTCAATGAGGCGGCTTTAACCGCGATTTCAGTGATTCTTTCTATCTCGCTGGATTTGTAAACCATAGTATCCAGGGCTTTCTCTTCACCATTTTCGTCTGTGAAAGTACTTTTTGGCTGCCCGAAGTAGATTCCGCCAGTTAATTCTCGTACACAAAGTACATCTATCCCATTAGCAACGGTGTCAGCACGTAAGGGAGATAGGCTTGCAAGTTCAGGATAAAGGTTTCCAGGCCGTAAGTTCGCAAATAGTTCAAAAGCCTTTCTGATTGGAAGAAGAGCCGCTCTTTCGGGTTGTTCTTTGGGAGGTAAATTTTCCCATTTCGGTCCTCCTACTGAGCCAAAGAGAATCGCATCAGATTGTTGGCAAGCTAACAGTGTAGATTCTGGTAGAGCTGTTCCGTGATTATCAATACCAGCTCCGCCAACATCATGTGAGTTCGTTTCAATTGCAAAATGCATACGCTCCCCAAGAGATTTTAGTATTTCAATGGCGACTGTCATGACTTCTGGTCCAATGCCGTCACCTGGTAAATTGGTAAATCGAAGAGTTTTCATGAAGGAAATGCATTCATAAGTTATTCTAAGAAGTCTGCAATGATGAAAAGTATTTCAAATTATCTCCTCTAGGTATTCGTTGACAATTTAGATGAAAAAACTTATGGGTATTCGGTTCTTACAGTCTAATCCAATTAGGGGCGGGCACTGCTCGCCTTTTTTATTCCCAAATTTCCGATAACCCAAAATTGCCAATAATATGAGTAGCGAAATTCTCGCAGTTCTCGAGTACATGGAAAAAGAGAAGGGCATCAGTCGTGATGACATGATCGCCACCATAGAAGGTGCCGTCAAGGCTGCCGCAGAAAGAGGTGTCAATAAGCAAGGTGAGGTACGAGTTGAGATCAATCCCAAAACTGGTGCTATGCAAGCTTGGACTCTTTTAGAAGTTGTGGAGTCCGTAGGTGATTCTGCGAGCGAAATTCACTTGGATAAAGCTCGACTGTACGCTGAAAGTCCTAAAGTTGGAGATATTGTTGAACGGGAGCTCGACCCGGCGTATTTAGGTAGAATTGCCGCGAGAACCGCCGAGCAAGCAATTAAGCAAAGACTCAGGCAATTTGAAAAAGAGCATATCTATGACGAATTCCGAGATCAAGTTGGCGGTCTTGTAACTGGAATCGTTCGGCGGAAAGAAAGAGGCGATCTTGTCGTTGAAGTAGGCAAGGCAGAAGCCCTTCTTCCTTGGCGTGAACGCGTTCCTGGAGAAGACTGGGTGCCTGGCGAGCGAATTCGATGCTTACTCCAAAAGCTGGAACAGCAGGGCAGGGGACCTGAATTGATTTTGAGCCGGTCTAGTTTGAATTTTGTACGGAAGTTATTTGAGATGGAAGTTGCTGAAATTGCTGATGGCACTGTCACCCTTGCAGCAATGGCACGGGAACCGGGCTATCGAACGAAAGTATGCGTTAAAAGCACTGACCCCAAAGTTGATCCAGTCGGAGCTTGCGTTGGGGCACGAGGTTCAAGAGTTAAAAGTATAGTTCGGGAAATGAATGGTGAAAAAGTTGACATTGTTCGTTGGTATGAAGATCCAATGGAGCAATTAGCTGAAGCCCTAAAGCCTGCAGTACCTCAGAATGTGAATCTTGATCGTGATAAAAGAAGAATGTACTTTGAGGTAGTGGAAGATGATTTATCTGTCGCCATTGGTCGAAAAGGAATCAATGCAAGATTGACTTCAAGATTACTTGGTTGGAAGTTGGACATTGGAAAAGTTGTTGTAAAGCAAGTTGGTTTTGATGAAAGGAAAAGTAAAGCCGCAGAAGCCCTTACATCAGTTGGCATTGAATTTGAGGTAGCAGATCGTTTGGTTGCATTTGGTCTTGTTAGCCCTGAAGCGTTTGAAGGAGTAACCGCTGATGACCTCGTGGGATTAGGTTTTGAATTGTCGATTGCAGAGGATGTACTTTCTAAAGTTTCCTCCGATGTTTCTTCTGGTGAGTAGTTCCTTTTTGTATTCCAGAGTTCTCAAAATAACCAAATTTAACCTGTACCTATGAGCGTTAGAATCCATGCAATTGCAAAGGAAGTCAACAAGACCAGCAAAGAGATTCTAGATATTCTTTCTGCCCGTGGTTACGAATTAAAGAGTGCCTCTTCTACCATTGACAATATAACTGCTGAATCTCTTGTTGAAGAATTCAAATCTGAGTCATCACCCGCAGCATCGTCTGGTGATGAGGTCGTAAAAACTAAATCAAGTAAAACCGAGGATGACTCCAGCGACAATGATTCTTCTTCCTCCCGAATTCCTTTAGTCAAAAGTAAGCAAGATATCGAACGTGAGAAAAAAGAGAAAGAAGAAGCTGAGCTTGCAGCAGTTCAGGCAGATGAATCAGTTGAAGAAGATTTGACTTCTCAAAATTCACAAGACCGAGAGCCAAATACCGAGGCTAAAACGCCTGTAATGGCACCACCACCTCCAACAACCAAGGCCTCTGCACCGCCACCACCTTCATCCTCAGCAGGGAAGCCTCAAGTTCCCGCACCCCCTACATCAACGAAAAAGGATGTTGATGTACCATTACAAGATGGGGTTGTCGAAGGAAACTTAGTAATTGTAAAACCTCCAATTGTAGTACGAGATTTTGCAGTTCTGCTTGGGCTCAAACCATTTCAGTTAATTTCTGAGCTCATGGAGATGGGTATATTTGCATCGATGAATCAATCGATAGATGAAGATGTGGCCAGGAAAATTTCTAAAATCAAAGGATACGATCTTGAGATCAAGCATCGAGGAGAAAAGGCTGACAAACCAAAAGCTAAAAAAGAAAAGATTGATGAAGATGATGAAAGCCTTCTTCAAATCCGTCCACCAGTTGTATGTATCTTAGGACATGTTGATCACGGTAAGACAACTTTGCTTGATACCATTAGGAAAGCCAATGTAGTTGCTGGTGAAGCAGGAGGTATAACTCAACATGTCGGTGCATATCAAATTGCTCATGGTGAACAAAAAATCACTTTTTTAGACACACCAGGACATGCTGCTTTTTCTAAAATCAGAGAACGTGGTGCTAACTTGACTGATGTTTCAGTTTTGGTGGTTGCCGCAGATGATGGATTTATGCCTCAGACTGATGAAGCGCTTAAGTTCGCCCAACGCTCACAAAGTGTCTTAATTGTTGCAATAAACAAGATGGACTCCAAAGGGGCAGACGCGGAAAAAGTTAAGACTCAAATGCAGGAACGATCAATTCCAGCAGAGGATTGGGGAGGAGAAATAGTCACCGTTCCTATTTCAGCATTAAAAGGAGACAATGTTGAAGAGTTGCTGGACATGATTTTGTTACAAGCAGAAGTTATGGAGCTAAAAGCCAACCCTGATGCTGTTTCTGAAGGGGTGGTGATAGAGGCCAGACAGGAGGTTGGGCGAGGCCCAACGGCAACTGCAATCGTTCAAAAAGGGACCCTTAAAATTGGGGACTCGATTCATTGCGGTGAAGTATACTGCAAAGTCAAGGCAATGATAGACGATCAGGGTAATCAAGTTAAAAGTGCCCCACCAAGCACACCTGTTAATATCTTGGGCTGGTCAGGTGTTCCCGATGCAGGTGCTATTTTTAAGCGGAGTAAAAACGAAAGAGAAGCACGGCGTGAAGTTGATGATTATTTACAGATAAATAAGCAGGTTGATACAGAACCGTTAGAGGAAAGTGAAACTGAGTCTACTGGGGTTGATGCTCTGTTTGCCGCAATATCCAAAAGTAAAGCAACTTCATATAAAGTTATTCTTAAGGCTGATGTTAGAGGATCATTGGAAGCCTTGTCAGGGTCGCTGGAGTTGATAGACAGCGATAAAGTGTTACTTGAAGTTCTTCAAGGTGATGTTGGTCCGGTGACTAAGAATGATGTTCAAATGGCCAAAACTTCTGGTGCTGATGTAATTGGTTTTAATGTTAAACTAGATAACGGTGTGATGGGTGAAGCCAAGCATCAGGGAGTAAATGTTTTTCAGAACAACATTATTTATGAGATCATTGATTTGATCAAAGATAACATGGCTGATCTACTTGAACCTGAAACGGTTGAGAAAAAATCTGGGCGTGCTGAAGTTCGTCAGGTTTTCAAATTAAGTAAGGGAAGAACGGTTGCAGGTTCAATGGTTATGGAAGGCTCTATCACGCGTAATAAAGGAGCTCGACTTGTTCGTGGAAATGAAGTTCTTGCAGAAGGTAAAATTGAAACCCTCAAAAGATTCAAGGATGATGTAACCGAGGTCAAAGCCGGATTTGAATGTGGCATAAGACTTGATGGATTTGATCGCTATGAGGAAGGTGATGTAATTGAGTCTTTTGAGTTGGAAAAAACTCGACCGACTTTATAAATTTTGATCCGCTCAAATGAGCCTCCGATTAGCTCGAGTAAACGAACTTGTACTTAGGGAAATCGCAACCTATTTGAGCACTAGATACAGAAGCGAATCCGTAAGATGGACAATTACTTCGGTTGATGTTTCTGCAGATTTACGTAATGCAAAAGTTGCTTACTCTGTGATTGGAGAGGAAACTCACGCAAGGGAAGCGATGGCTTTTTTTCGAAAGCATGCTGGTGAAATCAGAAAGGTAGTCAGTACACATGTAATAC
>MDTB01082790.1_pt1 | contig 13153 bp, 9 predicted proteins | sample 811161 | NCBI WGS metagenome assembly MDTB01 (sample SAMN05326650, study PRJNA326480) | marine metagenome | isolation source: seawater | place: Mediterranean Sea | collected 2009 | reverse complement strand
CGGTCATTACTGGATGTCAGGCACGCCAAAATTTCTGTCAGATAAGCTGGCTTGCCTCGATTACAGCGCTGTGCATAGCGGCGTGCAGGTTGGATACCGCTTCCGCGGTGAAGCGACGCTAAAGCCTGAAAATTTTATTTAAATTATAAGTGTAGGATAAGCCCTAAGCGAGGTAAGCGGAAAAAGCTTTGCAGCTTTCTTCTGCAAGCTCTTGCAGTGCGGCAATCTGTGCGCGTAACTTCTCAGGCTCTTGCTTCAAATCATCAGGCATATCCATGATTTCACGGCAAGATACAGAGAACTTAGTCATGCCTAAGTTGCCAGCTGTGGAAGACATGGCATGAGTCTCTTTTTGTATGGTCGAGAGTTCAAATTTATTGTGTTTAATGTCTTTAAAGCGCTGCGCAATATCGGTTTCAAAAACTTCAAAAACGCTAATGATTTTTTCTTTACCCATGAAATCCATGAATTGCGTAATCATATCTTCATCTATAAGGGGGCTGTTTTCAACGGTTTTTCCGGCTAAAGTATTTGTAACAAAAGGGTCGTCATAATCCTCATCATCGCTGTCATCGTTGTCGTAGTGATCTGAGCTTGTATCCATATACGGGTTATCACCGCTTATTGAGCTTTCAATAATATGTGAGAAAGAGTCTTCGTCATCGTTCAAAAGCGCATCAAAGGAATCTATGCCGCTGGGTTTCGCCCACTGGCCTGCTTTTTTAATCAGTATCTCAGCATTAATTGGTTTTGAAACATAATCATCCATGCCAGCTTTGAGGCAGTCTTTAATTTCTGCGCCAAGGACATGAGCGGTCAGCGCGACAATCGGTAAATCCTCATGGCTCATTTTCAATTCCTTGCGAATATGCTTTGTCGCCTCGATGCCGTCCATTTTAGGCATACGAATATCCATGAACACCAGATGGAAAGGGCCATTTTTCTTAACGGCTTCTATGGCTTCAAGGCCGTTACTTACAACATGGACTTGGAAACCATTCTGCATCAACATCGATGCGGCAAGTTCTTGGTTCATTTCAATGTCTTCAACCAATAGGACGAAACGGTTATCTCCGATAATGACCTCGGCTTCGCCATCTTCTTTATTATCCTGATCGCCATATATATGACCGACAGTGATGGGTTTATCGGTGCTTGTTGATGGCTTTGCGTCAATTTCATTCTGTGTGGGGATAATGTAGGGGAGGCGAATGTTAAACGTCGTCCCTTTACCGATATAGCTTTCAAGGCTGATCGTGCCGCCCATTAATTTCACAAGCTTTTTCACAATAGCAAGGCCAAGGCCGCTGCCGCCAAATTTTCCTGACGTGGACGCGCTTTCTTGTTCAAATGCGGAAAATATAGATTGCTGCTTTTCTAAGGGAATCCCTATGCCGCTATCTTTGACAAAAATGTTCAAAAGGCCATCTGCGTCATCAATGCGTTTTATTGTTTTGTTCAGCAGTGTTTTTTCCTTGGGCGAGGGTGAAAGCGCAGAGGCGCTGTCTTTGCTGCTTTTTTCCGCGCCGACAATAAGTTCTATCTTACCGTTTTCTGTAAACTTTGCAGCATTGGCGAGCAGATTATAGAGAACCTGCCGAATACGGTGCGTATCACCGTATATATATTGCGGCACATCGGGGGCTATACTGAGGGACATTTTATTGTTATTGGCATTGCCTTCGGCTTCAAGCAAATCCATTGTCGCGCGAATGTTTGAAATAAGATCTATCGGTGTGTTGGATAGCGAAAACTTGCCCGAATCGATGCGGGAGAAATCAAGGATATCATCCAGTAGGCGCATCATCGTTGTGCCTGCCGTTTTAATCTGCGTTAAACAGTGGTTTTGATAATCATCTAAATCTGTCTGGCCTAAAATTTCAGTAAAACCCAATACCCCATTCATCGGCGTTCTTATCTCGTGGCTCATCATAGCGAGAAACTCTGTCTTCGCTGAACGTATGCGGTTTGCTTTAATGTGTATGCGCCCTAATTCATCTTCTAAATAAAGGTTCTTATATGCTGTGAGCAGTAACACGCCAAGGATAAGCGTTGAAAGAAAACTTTGTGTTACATAGGCAGGGATAAGCACAGTAAGTAGCGCGTGCAAATAAGCCATGTCAAAAAACGGCGTGCTAATCAGAGGAATAAGCGCGGCAAGAATAGCTGAAATGACCAGGATATGTTTGATGTTTATAGAGCTGCGGATGCGCTGCGTTATGATGTATTGGCACAGTACCCCAATGCCGGCAGAAAGCACGATAACTAAAATGCCAAGCTCCACATGACCGCCCATAAAGAAGCGTATAATGGCGGCGGGAATAATTGCGATGGCGGCGGCAATCGGGCCAAAAAAGAACCCAGTCATAGTCAGTATTGTAACGCGGCAATCAATAATAATGCCGGGCATAATTTCGATGCTGAACAGGATGGATAATGCGGCAGCCATGCCGAAGATTAGGCCGATCACCATTTTTTGTTTATTGGTGTCAGTCAGCTTAATGAAATTTGGTGATAGCGTTAGAATGGTAAAAAGGCCTGCAAACATGCCGAAATTAATGAACAATGCGTGAAATAATGAGTGAAAATTAAACGGCAAATCCATTCAGGGTATCCTAAAATTTAAAAAAATAATTCAATAGTAACGCTTTAGCTAATATAGCATTATAGTATGCATGGCTTTGAAATGGAAGTATTTTTGAAAGGAACGAAACAATGCTAAGTTACCGCCATGCTTTCCATGCAGGGAATCACGCTGATGTGTTAAAGCATATTGTGTGGATAGAGATTCTGCGTTATCTCGGCAAAAAGGATAAAGCATTTTACATCCATGATACCCATGCTGGGGCGGGGGCTTATGTGATTGATTCTGACATGATGCAAAAAAAGCAGGAATATTTATCAGGCATCGCTGCGCTTTATGATTATGCGGGGCCGTGCGAAGAAATTAAGCGCTATGTTGAGCTTATTCGTCGTTTTAATGCGCCTGAAGCGCTGAGCACTTACCCTGGTTCGCCATTAATAAGCAAAGCAATGCTACGTGAACAAGACCGTATGTGCGTGACCGATTTACACGGAACGGATATTCCGCTTTTAAAGCAAGCTTTGGGGCGAGATCGACGTATTAAAGTGAAGAAGATGGATGCATATGAGGGGCTGATCTCCATGCTACCGCCACATGAAAAACGGGGGGCGATATTAATTGACCCATCATATGAAATGAAAAATGAATATAGCTTGCTGCCGCAGAAGCTTGGTCACGCCTTAACGAAATTCCCCAATGGTGTGTTTGCCATTTGGTATCCTGTATTGCGCAGGTCTGATACTGAAAGCTATATCAAGCGTTTAGATGCGATTTTGCGTTCAAAAAATCAAGCAAACCCTATTGACGCATTACGCATAGAATTTAACGTCGAAGGCGACCGTGAAGATGGTTTTGGTATGGTTGGCTCTGGCATGTATGTCATTAACCCACCTTATATTTTACAGCCCGTAATGGAGGGCGTGTTAACAGAATTAAACAAGCTGTTGACCCACGATAAGGGTCGTATTCTGCTACAGAGTAATAAATGATTTATTATTTTAAGGTCTTCTGTGATATTATTGATATTCAAAGACTTTATCCCCAAAACAATAAGCAATATAAGAGGGCGCATTGAAGAAAGTACTCAAAACCAAAGACGTAGAAAAAGCCTATTTAACAATAGAGCGACTGTATAATGAATCTGTATCCTTCCTGACAGATAACTTTGTTGAATTTACCAAGGGTAAAACCTTTAAGGATAAGGTGCGCGCCTTTTACCCCTATGTGCGCATAGATGTAAAAACGGCAAATAGAAGCGATACCCGATATTCATACGGTTTCGCATCGCGTCCCGGTGCGTTTATGACGACAATTACGCGTCCTGATTTATTTGATTATTATTACCGCGAACAATTCACACAGCTAATTAAAAATCATGACACCCCGATTGAAATTGGTATTTCTGATGTTGAAATTCCGCTGCATTTCGCGCTGGGGGAAGGTTTTCACCTTGAAGATACGCTAAGCGAAAAACAAATGGAGGCGCTGCCTTATTTGTTCACGCAACCTAATTTGGATGATATGGATGATTCCATTGCGAATGGCACGTTTTATAAGGCTGTCGGCGCGGAGAATCCTTTGGCTTTGTTTCAAGCCTCGCGCGTTGATCTAAGCTTGCTGCGCCTTAAGCACTATACAGCAACTCTTGCAGAGCATTTTCAGAACTATGTGATTTTTACTAACTATCAGTTTTACATTGATGAGTTCGTAAAAATCGGACAAGAGCTCATGGCACAGACGGATGACCCGAAAAAGCGCGCCGAAAGTGAAGTATATAGCAGCTTTGTCGAGCCTGGTAACAAGGTAACGGTCAATAAGAACTTCAAAATCAAAGGCGAAGAGGATGAGGAGGGGACGCTGCTTGCGCGGATGCCGCAAATGCCCGCTTATCATTTGAAGCGCCCTGATGGTTCAGGTATTACGATGGTCAATATTGGTGTTGGCCCATCTAATGCAAAAACCATTACCGACCATATCGCCGTATTGCGCCCCCATGCATGGTTAATGCTTGGGCATTGCGCGGGGCTGAGAAACTCACAAAGTATGGGGGACTATGTGCTTGCGCATGGTTATTTGCGTGAAGACCACGTGCTTGACCAAGATTTAGACCCGACAATACCAATACCGGCCCTTTCTGAAATTCAAGTCGCCCTAGAGCAAGCTGTATCAGAGATTACAGGGCATCAAGGTTATGACTTAAAGAAGCTTATGCGTACAGGAACGGTCGCTACAATTGATGACCGTAATTGGGAACTGCGCCCTGCGATTAAGCAGAATAGAAAGCTTTCGCAAAGCCGCGCTATCGCATTGGACATGGAATCAGGTACCATTGCCGCGAATGGCTTCAGATTTCGCGTTCCGTATGGCACGCTGCTTTGCGTTTCTGATAAGCCGTTGCATGGGCAGCTTAAGTTACCTGGCATGGCAGAAAACTTTTACCGTCAGCGCGTTGAACAACATTTACAGATAGGCTTGCTCACCATGTCGCTGCTGCGAGAAATTGGCCCCGCAAGGCTGCACAGCCGCAAGCTGCGTTCATTTTATGAAGTGGCATTCCAATAGGGGGGGGGAGAGATTATCCTGTCCAGCTAAAAATAACAAAGGCCGCATCAGCTTCATCGCGATGCGGCCTTTTTAATGTTCTGTGAGTATTACGTTTTAACGCAGTGGGTTTGGCGTGTAGACGCTAATATTTTGCTGATATGCAAGCTCTTTATGCATATCCATTAACGTCTTTACAGGGCTGTCCGCCATGACGCTGTTTAAGGTTTGCATGTTTTCGTTGCTGGTTACTAAATTACCTACAGAAACGCCAAGCAAAGACATGACCGCATTGAGGCCAGCTTGTGGGCTCGGTAGGACCCTGATGCCAGCTTCTTTCGCGCTGTCGTGACCAAGGTCTTTTGCCGCCCAAAGCAGCGCAGCATCAAGTCCGCCAATGGAATCGACAAGTTTGTTCTCTAAGGCGCGTTTGCCGCTCCACACGCGTCCGCGTGCGACTTCATTAGCGCTTGAATAACTTAAGTTACGCCCATCGGCTACGCGGCTGACAAAGGCATCATATATAGTGTCCATCATCGCGTTGTAACGTTCTCTTCCCGTGGGGGTGAGCGGGGTATTTGCCGACATGATGCTCGCATTTTCCGCAGTGCTGATAGCGTCCCAATTTACAAAGGCGTTCGCCCATAAATCTTCTAAGTTAAATTTAGCGCCAATAACGCCAATTGAACCTGTGATGGTCATTTTATTTGCAAAAATATGATCCGCGGCGCTCGCGATCCAATAGCCGCCAGATGCTGCCATGCTGCCCATAGAAACGACAACGCGTTTGCCTTCAGCTTTGGCGCGTTCAAGGGCGCGGCGTACAGTTTCGGATGCTTGCGGTGATCCGCCGGGGCTGTCGATGCGCAAAACAATGGTTTTTACGCCATCATCAAACGCCGCATCGTAAATCCATTCTGCAAGACGGTCAGCGGCGATGATGTTGGAGTTTCCTAAATCAATACCGTGATTTTTAGGTGCGTATTGTGCAATGGGGCCTTGCGCAAAAATCAGCGCTATTTCGCCTGTTTGCTTTTCACCATGGCCTAATTGATCTTTTGCCATTTGTGAAAGAATTTGCAGTGGGCTAATAATGCCATGCGTTTTATAGGTGTTATACTGATCGAGGCCCAAATATGGGATAAGCTTGTCTTTTGTACCGCCAAGGCGTTCGTTAAGTTCATGAACAAGCTCATCGCCATAGGCGAGGCGGTCAATTAACTTCGCGTCAAGGGCCTCTTGGTCGGTTAACAGCCCCATATTCACATAGCCTTCGAAAATATTCGCATCAATGCTGCGGCTATCGGTAATGGCTTTAGTCATTGTATCATGGAAGTCCCCGAATAAAGCGCCCATGGCTTCACGGCTCTCTGGGCTCATATCTTCGCGAATCAAATTATCCATAGCGGATTTATATTCTTTACGCTTGAAAACATCGGCTTTTACGCCAGCCCAATCCAACGTTTTTTTGAGATAAGGTTGCTCCGCATAAAAACCTGTTAAGGACAGCGTGCCGACGGGCTGCATCCAAATTTCATCAAAAGCTGAAGCAAGGTAGTAACTGGTTAAGCCCACGCTGAGTGCGTCATAGGATGGCGCATAAATAATTGTCGGTTTTGCGCTGGTTTTAAAGTCAATAATCGCCGCGCGGAGCTCGGCAAGCTGTGATGGGGCGTAGCTACCAGCGCGCAGTTCTAAAACAAAGGCGCTGATGCTTTCATCATTCTTTGCGGTTCTTAGTGCATTGATAATTTCGTATAAGGATGCTTTGGACACGCCAAATGCTGCAAGAACAGGGTCTTTTTGCGGCTTTTCTGGTATATTGTCTTTAAGCGTCATTTGCAGCACAATTTGGGCAGGTAGCTCAACAGGCTTTGTTTTTGAAAAGAAACTCAGTGTAAGGCTTGAGACGACTGTGCTGAGAATAATGACCAAGCCGAGTATCGTACACATCTTAATAAAAAGGCGACCAACCCAACGCAGCGCGGCAAAAACGCGAGATTTTGGCTGGGGGCTTGGCGCTGTTTGCGGGGCGGCTGTGTAAAATAAATTCTTTTTCGTAAGACGTCTGCCGTTAAACTTCATAGTAAACCCTTTGCAAAAGCGTAATAAAACATTAATCTTATATATGATAAAAAGGAGGGGCTGTCTAGTGAGGGGGCTTTTCTCTTTTACCCTATATAGCCTGTGTAAATAAATAGTAGAATGAGAGCGCTGCTAAAGTGACGTTACGACCCATTGAAATTGAAAACCCATCTAACCCGTTAGTTGAAAACCTCGCGCAAAAGCTTGAACAGCAATGCAGTGCGGGCTATGCATTGGCTGTGATAAAAGATGGCGTGACGATCCACAAACAGCATTATGGTGCGGCGGATGTCGCTCATAAGGTTGAGGTCAGCGCCGATACGAAATTCCCGATCGCTTCAATCAGTAAAATTTACACCGCGATTATTTTACATCACCTTGCCAAAGAAAATATGATTGAGCTTGATAAGCCATTAAATCATTATGTGCCTGAAACCGAAGGCGCGGGCAGTGCTTCGCTACGCGCTGTGCTGTCGATGACTTCAGGGCTTTGTGATGCGTTTGAAGTATTCATGCTTTCTGGCGCAAGTAATTTGACAACCCATAAAATCGAGGAACATTTCTTAGCAGAGCAGATCTTCCTCGCCGAAGGAAAAAGCTATAAAGACCATTTTATTTATAGTAACTCAGCTTATATTTTCTTGGCCCAACTGATTGAAAATGTTACCGGAAAGCCATATGAATCCGTGTTGAAAGAAGTGATCTTTGAACCGCTAGGCCTTAAAGATACAGATTATTTCGATGGGCGCTGGCGCGTTGTCGAAAACTTAGCCACACCAAACGTCCATGACGCAGATGGTGAAGAGGCGGGGCCAGAAAACTATATTGGACGTTTCTTCCGTAACATGGCAGGGGCAGGGCATCTCGCCGCAACATTGGATGATATGGTGGTTTTTGCCAAAGCGTTATCTGGCTTTAAATTATGCGGCGTAAACATCAATGATATGCTGAAAAAACCAAGCCTGATTGGTGAAACGCCAAGCTTCTATGGGCATGGCTTACAATCCGTACCCTTAAATAACCGTTTTACGATGATCGGCCATAATGGTTCATATCATGGTATTAAAACGGCCTTGTTTGTTGAGCCGAAAACCAAGAGCATTGTTGTCTTGCTATCTAATGATAATGATATTGATGCTGTGAAATGGGCGGTTGATTTTTTGGCGGCAGCAAGCGGTGAAGACTTGGCATTTAAAGTCCTTGCTGATGGCGTGAAAGATGCCGAAAATGTACAAGATGAAGCGTGGCTTTGCCCTGAAACGGGGCTTGGGGTTACGCTTTACCGTGATAATCATTTGCGTCAGGTGGAAATTTTTGGCGATAAGAAAGATTTAATCTTCCTCGGTGAAGATAAATATATGGTGCCATATGCCGTCGCGCCCATATTCTTAACGCGCAATGACGCGGAAAATTACACATTAAATATTGGGGGCATAGCACATAAGTTGCAACCCGCACAAAGCTTTGCCGAAGCGCCGAAAAACTTCATGGAATATGTTGGGCGTTATAAGAACCCGAACTCTGAAATTGAAAATCATATTAAGTCTGATTTTAAAGGCGGTCTGAATATACAATTTGGCGGTGTTTTTAATGCGATTGAAGATGCGCCGCTACGCCCGCTAGCCAAAGATTATTTCAGCTGCGAGATTACCGAATATAATGGTGCGCCGCTAAGTATTTATGTGCGTTTTGAGCGTGAACAATTTTCGCAGATGATTTCAGGTTATTCCATTCACGCAATGCGTGTGCCGTCATTAACATTTAGGCGCTTAAAAACAGTTTAAACGCCTAATAAATCTAAGATCAATAATGTTTATTGTGTTTACTCTATCGGAATGCCCGGTAGATTTTTCGCGTTACGCATCACCATTGATGAACGTACAGAATCAACATTTGGCGCGGATGTAAGTTCATTTGAAATGAAGTTTTGATACTCTTCCCAAGCTTTCGCAACAATGCGCAGTAAGAAATCAGTTTCACCAGAAACCAAATAACATTCTCTGACAAGGCTCCATTGCCCGACAAGTTCTTCAAAAGCGCGTAAGTCTTTATCTGTCTGTGATGCTAATTTGACACTAGCAAACACGGATATGCCAAAGCCGAGCGACGCGCTGTCAATATCGGCGTGATAGCCTTTAATAATGCCCGCATCTTCCAGTGCGTTAACACGGCGCAGGCATGGCGGTGCGGATATACCGGCTTTTTTCGCAAGCTCAACATTTGTAATGCGCCCACTACTTTGTAGGGTTTCCAAAATGGTCTTATCAATTTTATCTAATTTTTTGTTACTCATTGTATGGATAATGCCTTGTTAAATGAATGCGTTTGTAATGATTTGTAGTAATATTATAAATTCGATTATAGTTTTGAACAATTATTATTTGTTTAATATTCAGAATTATCTATAGCGTGCAGTGCAATAAAACTCAACTGGCAATTAAAATTTTCTAGCGGCTTTTACGATAAATAATTGGAAATCATTACCCGCAACGCTTAAACTACGTGACGTATGATGGAGTTACGATAAAGATGATGAATATTTGGGTTTTAACAGAAGGCATTGCCGGCACAGAAAATCAATGCCTTGGCGTTGCCGAAGCTTTGCAACGTAATTTGTCTATACCCATCAATATCACAACATTTCGTTTAAAGTTGAAACAGCCTTGGAAAATGCTGCAGCCTTATATTGGCTTTGTGGGGAGCCATATTTATGACATGAACGCAGATGAAATGCCCGCTGCGCCATGGCCGCAGCTAGTCATAGCATCGGGACGCAAAGCCATTGCGAGCGCATTGCATATAAAAAAACAAAGCCAAGGCAAAACATGCGTGGTTAATTTACAAGACCCACGCTGGGCGGCGGCAAAGTTTGATTTAGTCGCCGTGCCGTTCCATGATAAATATCGCGGCAAGAATGTCTTGGTTACGCATGGCGCGCCCAACCGCGTGAGCGTAGCAAAGCTAAATGAAGAACGCGGAAAGTGGTCGCTGCCAAGCGCGTGGGGAGCAGGCGCGGATGTTAAGCGTGAAAATGTAGCTTTCCTCATTGGCGGTAAAAGCAAAGCCTATGATTTTACGCAGGCTACAGCGGCTGATATTATTGCGATGATTAAGCGCCTTTCAGCGAATAAATATAACGTCATGGTCACAGCGTCGCGTCGCACGGGTGAGGATAACTATGCCGCTTTGTGTGATGGGCTGGGTGGCGTGCCAAATGTCTATTTTTGGGATGGCGCAGGCTATAACCCTTATTTTGCTTATCTTGCCCATGCGGATCATATTATCGTCACACCTGACAGCGCTTCAATGCTTTCAGAAGCGGCAAGCACAGGCAAAGCGGTTTATCGCCTCGACTTGCAAGGTGGCAATGCAAAGTTTAAACGCTTCCATGACCATATGGAGAATATAGGCGCAGTTAAAGCTTTGTCCTTAGATGACAGCGTTTTGAACTTCACGCCGCGCATGGTTTTAAATGATGCGGCGCTGGTCAGTGAAAAAATCAGCGCATTAATCGCAGAAAAACAGGGCTAACCCCTTGCGCGGCTACGTTAGCGGCGTTATGTGTAGTTCATCACCATTTGAAATTTAATCTATGCACCCCATATCAATAAAGGGTGCAAGCGTATCTGTGAAGATTTAAGGAAAGAGATAGTTTATGTCGACAAAGCATTACACAAAAGTTCTTATCATTGGTTCTGGCCCTGCGGGCTATACAGCGGCGATTTACGCTGCGCGCGCAAACCTAGAACCGATCCTTGTTTCTGGTGATAAACCAGGCGGTCAGCTGACGATCACAACCGATGTTGAAAATTACCCAGGTTTTGCTGATCCTATCCAAGGCCCGTGGCTGATGGAGCAAATGAAAGCGCAAGCAGAAAATGTTGGTACGAAACTTATTTCTGCTATGGTTAAAGACGTTGATTTTTCAAACCGCCCGTTTAAAGCTGTGGCTGATAATGGTGATGAGATCGAAGCTGAAACTGTTGTTATCAGCACGGGCGCAACGGCGCGCTGGCTTGGTACAGAAGGCGAAGAGAAATATCGTGGTTTTGGCGTTTCTGCCTGCGCGACATGTGATGGATTCTTTTATCGTAACCGCGAAGTCGCCGTCATTGGCGGCGGTAACAGCGCCGTTGAAGAAGCCTTATTCCTGACAAATTTCGCAAGTAAAGTGACATTAATTCACCGCCGCGATGAGCTTCGCGCTGAACGCATCATGCAAGAACGCTTGTTTGCCCATGAAAAAGTCGAAGTCATTTGGGATACGGTCGTTGATGAATTTATCGGCGAACAGCCAGAAGGCGTACCAATGCCCGGCTTAACCGCATTAAAACTCCGCAACATTAAAGATGGCAGCGTAAGCGAACTTAAAATAGACGGCGCATTTGTTGCCATTGGTCATGACCCTGCAACATCTGTGTTCAAAGGCCATTTAGATATGGATGACGAAGGCTATATCCTCGCCGCGCCAAATAGCACCGCGACAAATGTCGCAGGGGTTTATGCCGCCGGTGATGTTACAGACAAAATATACCGCCAAGCCGTAACGGCGGCAGGTATGGGCTGCATGTCCGCGCTAGAAGCTGACAAATTCATCGCTGAACATGGTCTATCTAAAAAAAACACTGAAAACGCCGTAGCGGCCTAAGTGACATTTAAGCTAAGCGCTTCTTATGTAACAATATGCTGATATGCGATGGTTTTCGCTTGGTGTCCTATATGTGACGGTGGTAAAATTATCTTCTGTTTGAATATATGAGAAACGCTGAGAAGCATTTTCAAGAAAGACGAAGCCGATGGCGATGGACTGGGATAAATTACGGATTTTTCATGCTGTGGCGGTTGCGGGTAGTTTTACCCATGCCGGTGAAGCATTGAATCTTAGCCAGTCGGCTGTATCGCGTCAGATTTCATCATTGGAAGATTCCATCGGTGTGCCACTATTTCACCGTCATGCGCGCGGCCTGATTTTGACGGAGCAGGGGGATTTACTGTTTAACGCGGCAAAAGATATATTCTCGCGCCTTGCGATGATTGAAGGCCAACTTGGTGATAGTAAAGAGCTCGCCGAAGGGCCGTTAACCATTACTGTGGCTGAGTTTTTTGGCACAACATGGCTCGCTCCGATAGTTAAAGAATTTCACGCCAAGCACCCTGGCATTAACCTGACGATATTGTTGGAAGACCGCGTTCTCAACCTTGGTATGCGTGAAGCCGATGCGGCGATCCGCCTATATGAACCGCAGCAACAAGACCTTATTCAGCGTCATTTAACCAGCATTAAGCTGAATGTTTGCGCTAGTAAGGAGTATCTAGAAAAAAATGGCGCACCTAAGAAAGCCGTTGATTTATCAAAGCATACTTTAATTGCTTACCCTGAAGATGCTGTTGTCACCCCATATGATAATGCCAATTGGCATTTGGATATTGCGGGTCTTAAAACGCGCCGCCCAAGCGATACGGCTTTTCTCGATTTAGATATTATTTGGATCAATTCACTCTCCGCCGTATATCAAGCGGCGCGCTCAGGTCTTGGCATCGCGGCATTGCCTGATTATTTAGTGCGCAATGCCCCAGAATTACAGCCGATTTTGATGGAAGAAAAACAGCCCGCGGTTGATGTTTACTTCGTTTATCCTGAAGAACGCCGCCATTCTGGGCGCATTGCCAGCTTCCGCGATTTTCTTTTAAAACATATCTCACAAATTGGTATATAAGTTTGTACAAAAGGCTTGCAGTTTATGACAAGCCTTGCTAGCAATATTAGCTAGCATGTACGCAGTTTACCACGGGCCTAAAGGACTAAAAGAAATAGGAATAAAAATACACCAGTTAACGGTCGCACTAAACAATGCATTAAAAGAATTAAATTTAACACAAAAAAATCAAAACTTTTTTGACACACTCCATATACAAACATCTCAAGAGCAACTAAAAAAGATT
>MDTB01071056.1_pt1 | contig 13153 bp, 8 predicted proteins | sample 811161 | NCBI WGS metagenome assembly MDTB01 (sample SAMN05326650, study PRJNA326480) | marine metagenome | isolation source: seawater | place: Mediterranean Sea | collected 2009 | reverse complement strand
GGGGGTATTGTACATTGCTCTATAGGCAAGGTAGAATTCAATGAGGAGATGTTGGTAGAAAATTTGAGAGCTTTAATTGCAGAAATAGTTAAGGCCAAGCCTTCTTCTGCCAAAGGAAAATATTTAAAGAAGATTTCATTATCTTCTTCTATGGGGCCAAGTCTAGAGTTAGACCAGGCTTCATTTACATAGGCTTTGTGAAGTTGTTTTAGTTAAACAACTATCAAAGATCGTAGGTGTATGAAAATACTTAATTGCCTACGTAGATAAATATACTGAAAGGTATACATAAGTTGGAGTAACAAAGTGGCGTTAAACATTAGTGAAAAAAAAGACGTAGTAAAAGAGATTTCTGACATTGCGTCGTCTGCACAATCTGCTGTAGCTTCAGAATATAGAGGATTAACAGTAAGTGAACTTTCGGTCTTAAGGGATAATGCTAGAGATCTTGGAGTTTATGTTAAAGTTGTTAAAAATAGTTTAGCTAAAATTGCTATAAAAGATACAAACTTTGAATGCATGGATTCTGCTTTAAAAGGCCCTTTAATATTTGCATTTTCAAAAGAGGATCTTGGCTCAGCTGCAAAACTAGTAAATGATTTTAAAAAAAATAATGAGCTTTTAAAACCCGTAGTTGTTGCAGTAAATGGCGAGTTAGTCGATGTTAAAAGATTAAGCCAAATTGCTGCGTTACCGAATAAAGAACAGGCTATAAGTCTGTTAATGGCAGTTATGAAGTTACCAATTGAAAAACTTACGCGAACTTTAGCTGCACCTAATATTAAATTAGTGCAATCGCTTTCAGCATATAAAATTAAGCTAGAACAAAGTTAACAAAATTTATTTAAGTATATACTTAGGAGAGTAAAATGGCAGTATCAAAAGAAGACATCTTAGAATCAATTTCTAATATGAGCGTTATGGATGTTGTGGAACTTGTAGAAGCTATGGAAGAAAAGTTTGGAGTTTCGGCAGCATCAGTAGCAGCAGCAGCACCTGCAGCAGCAGCCGGCGCAGCTCCTGCAGAAGCCGCAGAAGAGCAATCTGAGTTCACTATTAAAATGAGCAGCTTTGGTTCAAACAAGGTTGCAGTTATTAAAGTTGTCAGAGCAGTAACTGGCCTTGGACTGAAAGATGCTAAAGATATGGTTGAGGGAGCACCAGTTACTGTAAAAGAGGGTGTTTCTAAAAAAGAAGCAGATGAAGCTAAAAAACAATTAGAGGAAGCTGGAGCAACAGTTGAGCTCAGTTAAAATTTTTTTATAAAATTTATTAATTAGATACTAGTAACTTTGTGTTACTGGTAGTCTTTTTGTTTTTTCAAACACTATAACCTAAGGGCAAAAATGGAATATACATATACAGAGAAAAAGAGAATCAGAAAGAATTTTGGCAAAAGAAAGCAAGTTATTGATATACCTCCAATGCTTGATATACAAATTGATTCATATTCTGACTTTCTAAATATAAGTGAAGATGCAGAAGTGAGATCCTCATCAGGCTTACACAAAGCTTTTCACTCTGTTTTTCCAATAATAAGTCATTCAGGCCATGTTAAATTAGAGTATAAAGATTATTCAGTCGGTACTCCAATTTTTAATGTGCAGGAATGTCAGCTAAGAGGACTTACTTACGCAGCGCCATTAAAGGTTTTAATGCGTTTAGTTATTTGCGAAAGAGATAATCCTGAGAAAGTAAAGGAAGTAAAGGAACAAGAAGTCTTTATGGGCGACATACCTCTAATGACCGATAAAGGTTCGTTTGTAATTAACGGAACTGAAAGAGTTGTAGTCTCACAGTTGCATAGATCTCCCGGCGTTTTCTTTGATCACGATAAAGGTAAAACACACTCTTCGGGAAAACTATTATACTCTGCAAGAATAATCCCATATCGAGGATCATGGTTAGACTTTGAATTTGATCCAAAAGATGCATTATTTGCAAGAATAGATAGAAAAAGAAAACTTCCAGCAACTATACTTTTAAGAGCTTTAGGTTACGAAACTACAGAAATTATAGATTTGTTCTTTGAAAAAGATCACATAAAAGTTGAACAAAACTCATTTATGTTGAAATTAATTCCTGAGAGATTAAAAGGAACAATTGCAACTGATGAACTTAAAATTAAAAATAAAGTCATAATAGAACAAGGGAAAATATTTAACGCTAGACACGTAAAAATGCTGCAAGACGCAAAAATTGAATATCTCTCAATAAGCGAAGAGTATTTATATGGAAAAATTATCGGAGACGATATTTTGGATACAGAAACTGGGGAGATAGTTATTCCTCTTAACACTACAATTGATAATGAAAATATTGAGCAAATTAAAAAATTAAATCTTGAAAATTTTAATATTTTATTTACAAATGAAATCGATAATGGTCCTTATATATCTAATACATTATTGATTGATCCATCTACAAATCAATTGGAAGCCCAAGTAGAAATATATAAAATGATGAGACCAGGGGAGCCGCCTACTAAAGATGCTGCTCAAAATCTTTTCACAAACCTTTTCTTTGTTGACGATAGATACGATTTGTCGGAGGTGGGAAGAATGAAATTTAATGCTCGCTTAGGCAAAGAGAATAGTTTAGATGGAATACTAAATAAAAATGATATTGTCGATGTAATAAAAGAGCTTGTTAATATTAGAAATGGAAATGGAATTGTTGATGATATAGATCATCTTGGAAATAGAAGGGTTCGTTCAGTTGGCGAGATGATAGAAAATGTTTATAGAGTTGGTTTAGTTAGAGTTGAAAGAGCGGTAAAGGAAAGACTAACTATTGCAGAATCTGAAGGATTAATGCCACAAGAGTTGATAAATGCAAAACCAGTTATGGCAGCCATAAAAGAATTTTTTGGCTCAAGTCAACTATCTCAGTTTATGGATCAAAATAATCCTTTGTCTGAAATAACTCATAAAAGAAGAATATCAGCCTTAGGCCCAGGAGGGTTAACAAGAGAAAGGGCAGGATTTGAAGTAAGAGATGTACACCCAACACACTATGGAAGGGTATGTCCAATTGAAACCCCAGAAGGTCCAAATATTGGTTTGATTAACTCTTTAGCAGTATTTTCAAGAACAAACAAATATGGTTTTTTAGAAACACCATACAGAAAAGTAGTAAGTTCTAAGGTAACCTCTGAGATTGAGTATTTGTCTGCTATAGACGAGTCGAGATATGTGATTGCTCAAGCAAATGCAGAATTAGATAAAAAAGGTAAGTTTATAGATGATTTTGTATCATGCAGACACTTAAATGAGTTTACGATGTCTACTCCTGAAAAAATTGATTATATAGATGTATCTCCAATGCAAATTGTTTCAGTTGCATCATCAATAATACCATTCTTAGAACATGATGATGCGAACAGAGCATTAATGGGATCAAATATGCAAAGGCAAGCTGTACCGACATTAATTGCAGAAAAACCTTTAGTAGGCACAGGTATGGAAAGAGCTGTGGCAAGAGATTCACAAGCAGCATTAATCTCAAATAGAGGTGGCACAGTTGATAGTGTTGACGCCGGAAGAATTGTTGTCAGAGTAAGTGATTCCGAGACAACATCTGAAGAAGCTGGCGTTGATATTTATAACTTAACAAAATATACAAGATCAAACCAAAATACATGTATAAATCAAAGACCTTTGGTAAAAGTAGGAGATAAAATTGCTAAGAATGATGTTTTAGCAGATGGCCCATCTACAGATCTTGGTGAACTTGCACTTGGTCAAAATATGCTAATTGCGTTTATGCCTTGGAATGGTTACAACTTTGAAGATTCTATTTTAATATCTGATAGAGTCGTTGAGGAAGATAGATTTACCACTATTCATATAGAAGAGTTAACTTGTATAACTAGAGACACAAAGCTTGGGGTAGAAGAAATTACTGCTGATATTCCTAACGTTAGCGAAAGTTTATTAGGAAAGTTAGATGAATCTGGAATTGTTTATGTTGGAGCAGAAATTAGTCCAAATGATATTCTTGTTGGAAAAGTTACACCAAAAGGTGAAACGCAACTTTCTCCTGAAGAAAAATTACTTAGAGCAATATTTGGAGAAAAAGCTTCAGATGTAAGAGATACTTCTTTAAGAGTACCTTCTGGTATTGAAGGAACTGTAATTGATGTAAGAGTTTATACACGTGATGGAATTGATAAGGACGAAAGATCTCTTGATATTGAAGAAGAACAGATTGAATTAGCAAAAAAAGATATTGCAGACCAATTAAGAATATATGAAGACGATATATTGTTTAGAGTAAAAAATTTAATTTTAAATAAGTTGTCTGAAGGCGGTCCTAATAATCTTAAAAAAGGTGATAAAGTTACCGAAGATTATTTAGACAATCTTGAAAAAACTAATTGGCTAGATATTAGGATAAGAGACGAAAAAATAAATGTACAGTTAGAAAAATTATCGAAACAATTAGATAAACAAAAAAATAATTTAAAAGAAATGTTAGAAAGACAAGAAGCAAAGATAACCGCTGGGGGAGATCTCCTTCCTGGAGTTTTAAAGATTATAAAAGTTTATTTAGCTGTTAAAAGAAGACTGCAACCAGGTGATAAAATGGCTGGTAGGCATGGAAATAAAGGTGTCATATCTATGATAGTGCCTGTCGAAGACATGCCACATATGGAGGATGGTACTCCAGTTGATGTTGTATTAAATCCTCTGGGAGTTCCTTCAAGAATGAATGTTGGTCAAGTTTTAGAAACTCATCTAGGTTGGGCAGCTAAAGGCTTAGGTATTAAGATTGGAAAAATGCTAGATAAAGATACACCTGTAAAAACCATAAGATCTTTCTTAGAAACAGTTTATAGCGTTGGCGCTAATGAAAAAACCAATCTCAAGGATTTCACAGATGATGAAATTAAAAATCTTGCTAACAATTTAAGGAATGGAGTTCCTATGGCAACCCCAGTCTTCGATGGAGCACATGAAGATGAGATTAAAGAAATGTTAAAGTTAGCTGATCTTCCAGAGTCTGGTCAGACAAGATTGATAGATGGAAGAACTGGGGAATATTTCGACAGAGAAACTACAGTAGGATACATGAATGTTTTGAAGTTAAACCATCTTGTCGACGATAAAATGCATGCTAGATCTACTGGACCTTACAGTTTGGTTACACAACAACCATTAGGTGGTAAAGCACAATTTGGTGGCCAAAGATTTGGAGAAATGGAAGTTTGGGCATTAGAAGCATATGGCGCAGGTTATACTCTTCAAGAAATGTTGACAGTAAAATCAGATGACGTAAGCGGAAGAAATAAAATGTACAAAAATATTGTAGATGACTCGCAAAGTATTGATGCAGGAATGCCAGAATCTTTTAATGTATTAATGAAAGAAATTAAATCATTGGGAATAAATATTGAACTTGAAAAGGATGAAATAGAATGAAAGATCTAATAAGTTTTTTTAAACAACAAACTGATACTGATGACTTTGATGCAATTAAAGTAGGGCTTGCATCACCAGAAATGATTAGGTCTTGGTCTTTTGGAGAAGTTAAAAAGCCCGAAACTATTAATTACAGAACTTTTAAGCCTGAAAGAGATGGTTTATTTTGTGCAAAAACTTTTGGGCCAATTAAGGATTATGAATGCCTATGCGGAAAATATAAAAGATTAAAACATAGAGGAGTTGTTTGTGAAAAATGTGGCGTGGAGGTCACATTAACAAAAGTAAGAAGAGAAAGAATGGGTCATATAGAACTTGCATGTCCAGTCGCGCACATATGGTTTTTAAAGTCACTTCCATCAAGGATTGGTTTGCTACTTGATATGACACTGAGAGATATCGAAAGAATTTTATATTTTGAAGCTTTTGTAGTAATTGACCCTGGATTTACTGAATTAGAAAAGTGTCAGTTGCTTTCTGATGAAACCTATTATGAAGCTATTGAGCAATACGGGGATGAGTTTGTAGCAAAAATGGGTGCAGAAGCAATTTTAGACATGCTAGACGATCTTGATTTAAATCAAGAAACAGAAAAATTAAGAGAAGAGTTAGCATCAACAAAATCTGAAGCAAAAATAAAAAGACTCACTAAGAGATTAAAATTGGTTGAGTACTTTATTAGTTCTGGAAACAAACCACAGTGGATGATTTTGAGAGCATTACCAGTTCTTCCGCCAGACTTAAGACCGTTGGTTCCTTTAGATGGTGGAAGATTTGCAACATCAGATTTAAATGATTTATATAGAAGAGTAATAAACAGAAATAATAGGCTAAGAAGATTATTAGAATTAAATGCTCCTGATATTATAGTTAGAAATGAGAAGAGAATGCTTCAAGAAGCTGTTGACGCTTTGTTAGATAATGGTAGAAGAGGTAGAGCTATTACTGGAAGTAACAAGAGACCTTTAAAATCCTTAGCTGAATTGATTAAGGGGAAACAAGGTAGATTTAGACAAAATTTACTTGGAAAGCGTGTTGATTACTCTGGAAGATCGGTTATTGTTACTGGTCCAACGCTTATGTTACATCAATGCGGTATACCAAAAAAAATGGCACTCGAATTATTTAAACCATTTATATTTAGCAAACTTCATACTAGAGGATTAGCCACAACTATAAAAGCTGCAAAAAAACTGGTTGAAAAAGAGGGGGCTGAAGTTTGGGACATTCTTGATGAAGTCATAAGAGAGCACCCTGTTTTATTAAATAGAGCACCGACGCTGCATAGACTTGGTATTCAAGCCTTTGAACCTCTACTAATTGAAGGAAAAGCTATACAATTACATCCTCTAGTATGTGCCGCCTTTAACGCTGACTTTGATGGCGATCAAATGGCTGTTCACGTTCCTTTGTCTGTAGAAGCACAATTGGAAGCAAGATCTTTAATGATGTCCACAAATAATATTTTATCTCCAGCTAACGGTGAGCCAATAATTGTACCATCGCAAGACATAGTTCTAGGAATATATTATTTGACTAGGGAAGATATAAATGTTCAAGGTGAAGGTATGATTTTCTCAAATATTGATGAAGTATCTCGAGCATATTATTCAGGAAACGTTCATATCCATGCAAAGGTTACAGTAAGAATGGATGTGGTTGAATCTGATAGAAATGAAATTATTAATAAAAGAATTGAAACAACGGTTGGAAGAGCGTTATTTTCAAAAATTCTTCCAAAAGGATTGCCTTTTGATTTAGTAAATAAAAGCATGGATAAAAAATCTATATCAAGTGCAATAGATACTTGTTACAGAGTTCTTGGCTTAAAGGCAACAGTTATATTTGCAGACCAATTAATGTACATGGGATATGAATATGCAACAAAATCTGGGGTTTCTTTTTGTTTAGACGATATGATCATCCCTGAATCAAAAAGTAAAATTCTCTCAGAGGCTGAATCTGAAGTTAAAGAAATCGAAATGCAATACCAATCGGGTCTTGTTACTCGAGGAGAAAGATATAATAAAGTTGTAGATATTTGGTCCAAAACAAATGATCAGGTAGCTAAAGCAATGATGAATAAATTAGGTAAGGATTTAAAAAATAATTCGGATGGGAAAGAGATTGAACAACCATCATTTAATTCGATATTTATGATGGCGGATTCTGGTGCTCGAGGATCTGCAGCACAAATTAGACAATTAGCTGGAATGAGAGGTTTAATGGCCAAGCCAGATGGCTCAATAATAGAAACACCAATTACTGCTAACTTTAGAGAAGGCTTAAACGTACTTCAGTATTTTATATCTACTCATGGCGCTAGAAAGGGCTTAGCAGATACAGCTTTAAAAACTGCAAATTCAGGTTACTTAACTAGAAGATTAGTAGATGTAGCTCAAGACTTAGTTGTTTCGGAAGTTGATTGTGGAACAAAAGAAGGTGTATTAATTAAACCTATTATAGAAGGCGGGGATATAACTGTTCAGCTTTCTGAAAGAGTTTTAGGAAGAGTCATTGTAGATGATGTAGTTTCACCAATTAATAAAGATTATGTTTTAAAAGCGGGAACACTTATAGATGAAAAAATAGCACAAGAACTAGATATAAATGGTATAGATGAAATAAAAGTTAGAACTGCTATTACATGTGAACTTAAACACGGCGTTTGCTCAATGTGCTACGGTAGAGATCTTGCAAGAGGCCATCTTGTAAATATTGGTGAGTCAGTTGGAGTAATGGCAGCACAATCAATTGGAGAGCCAGGCACACAATTAACAATGAGAACTTTTCATATTGGTGGTGCCGCTAGTGGTTCAGTTGCTACAAATAGTATAATGGTTAAATCTAATGGAGTAATTAAATTTAAAAAAATCAAAACTATTAAGAAAAAAGACGGCACAAATGTAACAATCACAAGATCTGCTGAACTAGCTGTAGTTGATGAAGATGGTAGACAAAAAGAATTTTATAAAGTCCCATATGGTTCAACTTTAAGTGTAAGTGAAGGAGATAAAGTTGAGCCAGGACAAACTATTGCAACTTGGGACCCCCATACAAGGCCAATTGTTACAGAACAAGCGGGTAAAGCTAAACTTATTGATTTCGAGGATGGGGTTACTGTTAACAAAAAGACTGATGAAATTACAGGTCTTACATCAACAATTGTAATAGATTCAAAGAATAGAACTGGCGCAAAAGATATTAAGCCAATAATTCAGCTTTCAAATTCAAAAGTAAGTATGGATTATAATTTGCCGGATGGCGCAATTATTACTCTAATTGACGGCGATAAAGTTGAAGCTGGAGATATTATTGCAAGAATTCCACAAGCAGTTACAAAAACAAAAGATATCACTGGTGGTCTTCCAAGAGTTGCAGATTTATTTGAAGCTAGAAAACCAAAAGAACCTGCAATATTAGCAGAATCCTCGGGTGTTGTTAGTTTTGGAAAGGAAACAAAAGGAAAGTTAAGATTAGTCATTACAAGTGAAGATGGTGAAAGCACTGAAACATTAATTCCAAAATATCGAAACATAAATATTTATGAAGGTGAAAGAATTGAGAAAGGTGAAATAGTTGTCGATGGAGAGTTAACACCTCACGACATATTAAGGTTGCTTGGCATTCCCGCGCTCGCAGACTATTTAGTAACAGAAGTTCAAAATGTATATAGACTGCAGGGTGTAAAGATTAATGATAAACACATAGAGGTTATTGTTAGACAGATGTTAAGAAAAGTCGAAATAATTAAACCAGGTGATTCAAATTATTTATCTGGAGAACAAGCTGAGAGATCAAATGTTTTAGAGGAAAACAAAAAACTTTTAGAGGAAAATAAAAAACCAATTATATTTGAACCTGTTTTATTGGGAATCACAAAAGCATCATTAGTTACTGAATCATTTATATCTGCTGCATCGTTCCAAGAAACAACTCGTGTTCTAACTGAAGCAGCTGTGAAAGGTGCAAGTGATAGCCTTAAAGGTTTAAAAGAAAATGTTGTAGTTGGAAGGCTAATACCAGCGGGCACAGGATTAGATTTTCACAAAGAAAGAAAACTATCTAGAGAAAATATTTCAAATAATATTTCATTAGATGATATTGATGCAGAATCAAAAGAAGACATTATGCAAAAAGAGATGTCAGAAGTGGTTTCAGATGAAAAGGGAGTGAATATAGAATAATCCTTGACAGTAGGGCTAGCTATTCCTACAATCCGCAATCAAATAAATTTTAGAATAAATATATTATGACAACAATTAATCAATTAGTTAGAAAACCTAGGAAAACTAAGAAGGCAAAAAGTACTGTGCCTGCTTTAGAATCATGTCCTCAAAAACGTGGGGTTTGTACTAGAGTTTACACAACTACACCTAAAAAACCCAACTCTGCTTTAAGAAAAGTCGCAAGAGTAAAATTAACGAATGGTTTTGAGGTAACAAGTTATATTGGAGGTGAAGGTCATAATCTTCAGGAACACTCTGTCGTATTACTAAGGGGTGGGCGTGTAAAAGATTTACCGGGAGTAAGATATCATATTGTACGCGGAAGTTTAGACACACAAGGTGTTGAAAATAGAAAACAAGGAAGATCAAAATACGGATCAAAGAAAGCAAAACAAAAAAGTAAATAAAAATTATGTCTAGAAGAAGAGAAGTACCAAAAAGAGAGATATTGCCTGATCCAAAATACGGTGATGTTCAGTTAGCAAAGTTTATTAATGCTTTAATGATGCATGGTAAAAAATCTGTAGCTGAAAACATAATTTATGAAGCACTTGATGAGTTAGCTAAAAAAACCAATTCAAAAGATGGTTTGCAAATTTTAAATAAAGCCCTAGAAAATGTTCGCCCGCAAGTTGAAGTCAAGTCGAGAAGGGTTGGTGGGGCTACATACCAAGTTCCAGTTGAAGTTAAATCCTCAAGACAAAACACACTAGCCATGAGATGGTTAATTGATTCAGCAAGAAAAAGAAACGAAAAATCTATGATGAGAAAACTTGCCGCAGAAATTCTTGATGCATCTGAAAACAAAGGTGCGGCTATGAAGAAAAGAGAAGATACATTAAAGATGGCTGAAGCAAATAAAGCTTTCTCACATTTTAGGTGGTAACCAAGGAAAAATAATGTCTAGAGAAACACCCTTAGAAAGATATCGCAATATTGGAATCATGGCACATATAGATGCAGGTAAAACAACTACATCTGAACGTGTATTATTTTATACAGGACTTTCGCACAAAATTGGTGAAGTTCACGATGGTGCAGCAACTATGGATTGGATGGAGCAGGAGCAGGAGAGGGGAATCACAATCACATCAGCTGCGACAACTTGTTTTTGGCAAGGAATGGACAAAACATTTGATCAACATAGAATTAATATTATTGATACTCCTGGGCATGTAGATTTTACAATCGAAGTTGAAAGATCATTAAAAGTTTTAGACGGCGCTTGTGCAGTTTTTTGTGCTGTTGGTGGCGTTGAACCGCAGTCAGAAACAGTATGGAGACAAGCTTCAAAGTATAACGTACCACGAATGGCTTTTGTAAATAAAATGGATAGATCAGGAGCTGATTTTTTGAGAGTAGTTAATCAAATTAAAGATAGACTGGGTTCAAAAGCTATCCCAATTCAAATTCCTATCGGTGCAGAGGATAATTTTCAAGGGGTTGTAGACTTAGTTAAAATGAAAGCTATTTATTGGAATGAAAATGATATGGGAACAACTTATGAAGAAAAAGACATACCTGAAGAACTCCAAGGAACTTGCAATCAATATAGAGAAGAAATGGTTGAAGCAGCTGCAGAAGCCAACGAAGAGTTAATGGATAAATACCTAAACGATGGAGATTTAGCTTCTGATGATATTCATAAAGGTTTAAGAATCAGAACCCTATCTAATGAGATTGTACCTGCACTTTGTGGTTCAGCATTTAAAAATAAAGGTGTTCAGGCAATGCTTGATGGAGTAATAAGGTATCTTCCTTCGCCAATCGATATTCCTGCAATTAAAGGCCTAAATGACAGTGAAGAAGAAATAGAAAAAAAAGCTTCTGATGATGAAGGCTTTTCTGCATTAGCTTTTAAGATTGCGACAGATCCTTTTGTTGGTACCTTAACTTTTTTTAGAGTTTATTCAGGGGTTTTATCAGCTGGATCTGCAGTGACAAATTCTACCAAAGGAAAAAAAGAAAGAGTTGGAAGAATACTTCAAATGCACTCAAACTCTAGAGAAGAAATTAAAGAAGTAAGAGCTGGCGATATTGCTGCTGCGGTTGGCTTAAAGGACGTAACGACTGGTGATACTCTTTGTGATCCATCAAAATTAGTTACATTAGAAAGAATGGAATTTCCGGAACCGGTAATAGCAGTTGCTGTAGAACCAAAAACAAAAGCGGATCAAGAAAAAATGGGAATAGCTCTTCAAAAACTAGCTCAAGAAGATCCTTCTTTCAGGGTTAAAACAGATGAAGAATCAGGACAAACAATTATTTCTGGAATGGGGGAGCTTCATTTGGAAATTATCGTTGATAGAATGAAAAGAGAATTTAGTGTTGAAGCAAATGTTGGTGCACCTCAGGTAGCTTATAGAGAATGTATTAGAAAGCCCGTTGATCAAGAAAGTAAATTTGTAAGGCAAAGTGGTGGTAGAGGTCAATATGGCCATGTTTACTTGAAAATCGAACCTCAGGAAGCTGGGAAAGGATATGAATTTGTGAATGAAATTGTTGGTGGGGCGATCCCAAGAGAGTATATCCCTGCTGTTGACAAGGGAATACAAGAACAAATGTTAAATGGAGTTATTGCAGGTTACCCCGTGGAAGACGTAAAAGTTACTTTATATGATGGAACTTTCCATGATGTTGATTCTTCTGAAATGGCTTTTAAGATCGCAGGTTCAATGGGATTTAAAGATGGCGCAAAGAAAGCTGATCCTGCATTGTTAGAACCTGTTATGAAAGTTGAAGTTGTTACTCCAGAGGACTATATGGGCGATGTTGTTGGTGACTTGAACAGAAGAAGGGGTATAATAGGCGCAATGGAAGACAGCCCAGCTGGAAAAGTAATTCGAGGAGAAATTCCTCTTAAAGAGATGTTTGGATATGCAACTGATTTAAGATCAGCTACTCAAGGAAGAGCTACTTATTCAATGGAGTTTTCTAAATACATGGAAGCACCTAGAAACATTGCAGACGAAATAATTAATAAACATTCGGGATAAAAAATTGGTTAAGAAATCTGAAAGCGCAGCAAATCAAAATATTAGAATAAAGCTTAAGGCATTTGATCATAAGCTTATTGATCAATCTGCAGTTGAAATAGTCGAAACTGCAAAAAGAACTGGTGCAAGAGTTAAAGGTCCAATACCTTTACCCACTAAAATGGAGAGATTTACAATCCTAGTATCTCCACATGTAGATAAAGATGCTAGAGATCAGTATGAGATTAGAACCCATAAGAGAATTATGGATATTTTAGATCCTACGGATAAGACCGTGGATGCCCTTATGAAGTTAGATTTGGCCGCTGGTGTAGATGTGCAAATCAAGCTAAATTAAGCTTTTATCCCCAAATTATTCGTGTATAATCAGCAAACTTACTTAGATAGTCTAGGTTACGGCTTTTATTACCTAGGCTTTTTTTATTTTTACATTTAGAAGAGAATTAAATGAGTATTGGCTTATTAGGTAAAAAAATCGGCATGACTAGGGTATTCAATGAGAATG
>MDTB01195986.1_pt1 | contig 13154 bp, 9 predicted proteins | sample 811161 | NCBI WGS metagenome assembly MDTB01 (sample SAMN05326650, study PRJNA326480) | marine metagenome | isolation source: seawater | place: Mediterranean Sea | collected 2009 | reverse complement strand
CTTCTTCAACTTGCCCAAGATTTTGGAACATGAAGACAGATACTTCCTGCATCCACCACGATATTTGCATGACGCGAATAGCCATGGGCAGTACCATTGCGACATCGCCCGCGCTTAAATGCCCATCACGCCAGCCATATATAGCGACAATAAACATCACGCCGATAAATATCGCAGAGATAAACTCCAAGAACATGCGCATTTTAACGTTGAGCAAGTTTTCGCCCTGCGCCTTATGGACAACGTTATTCATCGATTCCGTAAGATATTGGTCTTCTTTACGCCAGCGTGAGAACAGTTTTACTGTGTAAATATTACTAATTGTGTCAACTGAGCGCCCGCGTACTTTACTCAGCGCTTCGTAAGCGGCCGTTGATTTGACCAAAATTTTCGGCACAAAAACCCGCAATAATATTATATAAGACACAAACCAGACAGCTAAAACATACGGCACGACCCAGCCCACTTGCGCAAAGAAAATCATCGTCACAATTAAGGTCATTGCACCATAAAGGATGCTGCCCATAAAAATATGAATCGCTTCGACAATGGCTTGCGGCGTTTCTATCACTTTACTTGAAAGGCGGCCAGCAAAGTCGCTTTGAAAGAAATCGTAGCTATGCCCATGGAGGAAGACAGCCAAGCGGCGACGAATTTTATTGGTCACTAACGGGCGGTAAAGCGCGTTGAAATACTCGCCAATTTGCGCACAAAGCGGTTGCAAGCACAAACAAAAGACAAAGAATAATGCCAAAGGCAGCTTGAGCGCCTCCCATATATCGGCTTTATTCTCAAGCTCCGTCATTGCATCCAAAATATATTTCACGAAAACAGGCGGCAAGGAATCAAGCGCCGAGGATAAAGCGAAGAAACTCGCGACAATGATATATTTCCATTTATCCTGCACAATAAACAGCCAAATAAACGCCCACTTATTTTTCGGAAGGGACGTTAGGCGAATATCATCAGGCTTCCCTGTGATTTTATGCTTGTTTATATCTGGCTTGAACATGATGGCGCTATCATAGCGCTATTCTTTATCTTTGAACATCGTTGTTTTGAAATTAAGCCCAGCTTAATCAGTAGCACTCTTCGCAAGCAGCGTATCAATATCGGCGACCATTTCCTCTTTTGTCCAGTCTGCCCCGACAAACTTTTTGACGATGTAGCCACCTTGATCAATAAGCAAGGTTTCTGGCAGCATCAGGCTTTGAAATATATTGCGCGTAATATTGCCGCCCTCATCAAAAGCAATCCATTCATGTTCTGTAGGGCTATAATCAATATTATTAAAAAATTTATCGATTGCCGCCTCGGTTAAATCACTGGAAAGCCCTATGAAGATTAAATCATCGGCGTAAATGTCACTGATTTCCATCAGCAACGGAAATTCCGCAACGCAAGGCGCGCACCATGACGCCCAAAAATTGAGGACAACCACTTTGCCTGCCGTATCACGCGGCACACTGAGCGTGCGCTGCTCATCGCCAAAGCGCTTAATTGTAAATTGCGGCGTTAATTGCTGCTTATGCTTGGGCACTTCACTTTCCACAGGCGCATAATTAATCATCTCCTGCGGCGAAGCATTTTGGAAGTAATAGGCACTGCCAATCGCCGCTAAGATAACCACGCCTAGGATGATGAAATTTGGTCGCATAATACTCGCCTTTTATTTAAGTTTCGCGCGCCGCATCAGCAGCGCCGTAATTAATGCCGTTTCACACAGCACTACGCCGACAATGCCATAAGCAATGCCGCTAATAAAGCCATAAGAATGCAGGCCAACATTTAATAGATTCACCCCGAACCACGACAACGTTACAATCACGTTGAGATAAGCAATGACCGCAGCATAGAGTGCTGGCGATAACATTGCGCTATAACGCCCATGCAGCGCCCAAATCAGCCAGAACACAATCAGCAATGCACCATTTTCTTTCGGGTCCCAGCCCCAAAAGCGCCCCCAGCTTTGATCCGCCCAAATACCGCCAAGCACTGTGCCAAAAGCGGTGAAGAACAGCGCCGCAATGACTAGTCGATGAATGGTAGTGTAAAGCTTATCGCCCTGCTTAGCGCCGAAGGCCTGCCTGAACAGATAAATATGCGCGCAGCACGCAGCCAAAATACAGACACCATAGCCGATTGTAATGCACAGCACATGCGTAGTGAGCCAGAAGGATGTATTGAGCACAGCGACCAATACATCGAGCCCCTCGCCTTCCTTGACAAAATATGGCGCGACAATAAGTAACAGCAAGGCCGTAAACAAGCCGCTTAAAAGCGCAAAGCCGCGGCGCTGTTTTAAATCAATCACTAAAGCGAGCAGACAGGCTATTAGCGCGACAAAAAGAATGGATTCATAAAGCGTCCCAACAGGAGGGCGTTCAAGAATGTAAACGCGTAAACCAATAAGAACGCCATGGGTTACTGCGCTCACCACCGCGACGCTCACGCCCATATAAAAAATAAGATTACCGCGCCCCTGCCCCATGCGCAGCACATAAAAAGCAATCAGCGCCAAAGCAGCGCCATAGCCCCAAAGCAGCAACGCGCCTAAAGGCCACGCATTATAAAGCTTTTCAGCGTACAGACGCTGCGGCGCGACATTAAAATGTTCATGGTAGAGCGTGTTAAGCGTTTCAACATGTGCATCCCACGCCGCATCATCCTGCGTTTGATAGGCTGTGATAAGCCCTGACCAACTCTCTAAATTGCGTTTATTGACCGGAGAGCCACCGCCCGCGCCAATCATCGCCCACGGGCTCGCCCATTCAAGCCTCTCTCCATCAACAAAGGGCATGATACGGAACAATTCATTGCCTTGGTTTTGTTTACGGATAAGGTCTTGCGCAAAGCTTAACGCGACATAGCGCCCTTCTGCTTCGCTATAACGCCCCCAATCTTCGCTCTTATCCGCGACGATGGCTTTGGATCGCTCTAAGATGCGCTGCTCATAGGGCATTAAACTAAGGAAGTTTACCGTATCATTTGCCGTGAAATATTGCGCGAGATCATCAGGCAGGCTGACTTCCAATGGCATCACCAATGAAAAACTACGCATAATTTGCAAATAAGATAAAACATTTTCATGTAAACTCAGCAGCGCCATTTGCGCGGATGAGAAGTCTTCGCCCTGCGCAACAAGTGCATTTACTTGCGGCGTCGTTTCCGCCAAGATATCCATTAGGCTTTCAAGACTGAACAGGCGCCCAGCATTATCGCTCGCACCAATTTTCTGACGTAAATCAGGGTGAGTAACTTTAAACACAGGGCGCTGCGCGGCGCGTGCGGGGTCGAACAACAATTCAGAAAGCCAGACAATGGCGGGCTGACCGTCAATGTTTTCATGACCTGAAAAGCGTTTTAAATATATCCGCGCAAAGCTATCTAAAGGCTTTATTCGCCCCTCATGCGATACGGGCAAGGTTGAAAACCCTGTGAAATCAAGCGGCTTAGCATGGGTTGGTGCGCTGCCAATAAGCATCATTGTTCCACCAACAAACACAAGCGCTAAATTACGCCGCACCCGCGCGGTTAAATGCATGAACATATGATATAGCAACCCCAAAGCCATAATCGCCGTGCCAATATAAGGGAAAATCCACCCCTTATTATCAACAACCGCCAATATGGTAGAATCGTGCCCATCTGCGCCCTCAATATAGTTTGATTGAAATAATGTGTAGCCCTTATAGCGCAACGGCTCATTCATTTCGATGCGCGTTGGCCATGATACATCGCCATCATGGACAATAATATCGGAGCTATAGGCTTTTGCCATTTGCGTGCCCGCATAAAGGTTCTTTTTAAAATCAACAAGCTCCACAGTAAAAGGCAAGCGGCGCTGCGCGCGCCCGTATATTACTTCTAACCCTGCAATGCCGATGGGCTTAGTGAAGCCTTCAAATAAAATATATTGCGTGCCCGATACGCTGAACGTCACGCCTGAGATATTTTCTTCGTTATTTTTTTCCGAAGGCTTGCTGCTCAGTCTTACCTTTGCCGCCATACCAAAGGCATTTTCAGCGTCACTTTCACGGCGTGTAATGTCACAATTTAAACAATAATCATTTATTTCAATATGGCTTCCCGTATCACCAAGCGGTAAAACCGCGCCTTGCTTCAAGTCATCAGCCCGCCATTCAGCAACAACCTGCCCATCATCCAAAACAACCAAGCTGCGTTGGTGATAATCAAGCACTGTAGCGCTGCGCCCTGCTTCGGGGATAATTAAATAACCTTCTTGGTTTGTCAGCGCGGTAAGCGCCCCGCCATATAATAAAACAAGCACACCAAGATGCGATAGAATAATGCCTAATTTCTGCCATGACCACGCGCTGTCAAAAAGGAATTTTAAACTCAGCGATAAGGTCAAAAGCCCCAGCAGTCCCCATGCAGCGGGCCCTGCAAAAAAATATTTCGTTGCGGTATACAGGCCGAGTTCCTTTTGTGCAACCGTCCCCGCAATTAACAGCACCATCAGCGGCGGCATAAGGAAGAACACCATACGCGCGCTGATAAGAAACTGATAAACCGATTTTAATTTTATATGCATGTGATGATATATAAACGAGCGCCCAACAAATGCAAAGATCCTTTCCCCTGAAAGCCAAAGATCACGCACAAAAAAACGCCGCCAATAACATGGCGGCGTTTTTAAAATTCTGTGACCCGTAATTATGGGTTGCTTGGCTTCTGCGCTGGCGCCGCTGTTTTGCTCGCCATATACTGAACAAGTTCAGCCTTTGTTGTAACAACCTTATCAACCAAACCAAAGGTTTCTGCATCTTGTGCTGACTTAAAGTTATCATAAGACAATGCGTCTTCAACTTCTTTCGGTGTTAAACCAGTATGCTTCGCCATTTCACCGTTCAAATAATCTTTCAAACGCTGAAATTCTGCAACTGAGTTTTGCATGACATCAACAGTGCCTTGTGTACCTGCTGAAGGCTGGTGCACCATTATAGATGAACTTGGCAATGCAAAACGTTTGCCTTTCGTACCTGCACCAAGTAAGAACGCGCCCATAGACATCGCCTGACCAGAACATACTGTCACAACATCATTTTCGATGAAGTTCATTGTGTCATAAATTGACATACCCGCAGTTACTGATCCGCCTGGTGAATTGATAATCAATGTAATATCTTTATCTGGATCTTCATGGTTAAGCGCCATTAGCTGCGCAACAATATTGTTCGCCATGTTTTCTTCGACAACGCCGTTAACCATGATCTGGCGGCCTTCTTTAAACAGCATCGCATATGGGTTTGTTACCGTGCGTACGCCGTTAACTACAGTTTCATATTGTGGAACAATAACATTCTGTGCAGGCATTGCTGCATTGTTAAACGCTGGGGACATGCCGCCATGTTGTGGCTGACCAAATTGCGCCATAAGCAGCGGGTTTACCGCGCCAGTTAAAACTGCGTGATTAAAATCTGCACAGATTTGGTTGTTGATCCAAACGCCATTACCATTATATGAATTTGCCATTTTAATAATTCTCCCAAGTGAGTATCTTGTTTTTATGTTTTTTGAACATTAGAACACAAAAAATAATATGGCAAGTATATTTTTCTTTCGTTCCCCAGCTTGTAATTATATTACGCAACAATATTATGTCAAAGCTGTGAATTCCCAAATTTAAACGTATTATTTTCTTAACTTATGTTAAATTGGCTATAAAAATCATAGAAAAAAATTAATTTGTATTCTCTTATATGAAAACTTTCTTATGCACATAAAACATACCAAAAAGCCCCTTATTTACAAATAAGAGGCTTAAAAGCAAAAATCCTATAACGCAGCATCCGCATACGCTAAATAACTATAAGCCTAAATAGAGGGGAAACTGCGCCCTAGAAATGCGCCCCATGTGTAATGTTCGTCATGACGCTGTTTATCTTGCGCTATAACCTGGGTGCTGAGTTTTGACGCATAATATTCATATATTTCCGCGTAATTACGCGCTTCGCCCTTGCCTGCATCTTTGTAAAATGTCGGCTTATTGGCGCTGACAACGCGATCAGGATAGTCTTTATAAACTGCGCGCTCTGGCGTTTGTTCTAAATTTTCTAAAAACTTCTTACCGCCATTTGCGCCGAAAAAATGATACATATAAACATCCGTGTAACTCACATAGCGCCCTTTAAAGTCATTATGCAGCTTCGCGATATTTTCGCGTGCATATTCCGCACCCATTTCAAGGGAGAAAAATGCATCCGTACAAATATTGAGAACCGTTTCGCGCAATTTGGGATCTGCAATCTCTTTCACGCCCCCTTTGTTTTTAATATGCTTAGAAAGGCGTTCATAGCCGTATTCTTCGCCGTAATGATACATTAATTCCAACTGCGTTGAAGGTACAAGCTGCATCAGGCCGCAGGCCTTACTGAAATCATTTTTCACCGTGGCCTTAAAGGAACTTTCCTGCGCCGCTATTAAACGCAGCATGTCATACTCGACTTCCGTGGAGGACACTGCAAACACCATACGTTTTTCAACGTAGCGCGGCACGTCCATATCATTCAGCGCGGCTTCTTCGATAGGAATTTCAGGGTAAATGTAAGCCTGTTCTTCATAAAGGAATGGCGCATGTTCTTTCAGCCAATCGCCGCCTTTATATTTTGCAAACTCAAGGTAGTTGTCAGGGTTTTTATTATAAAGATACGCATTTATGCCGCCAATAGCGGTGACGGCAGCCAGCGCAGGGTATGCGATGTAATTTAAGAACTTACGTTTTGCGCGGGCATAAAGGGTGTTGTTATTTGCCTTGTTTTCTTGCTTTTGGTTAATCGTATCAACAAGATCATTTACATCATCATTCGACATTACAGCACCTAAAATTTTATACTACGCATTGATTAGAAGGCGCTATATTTACCATAATAATAATCGCGTGGTCAAGAAAAAAGGAGCGAAAATATATCCCCGCTCCCTCTTTGTTTTATCTCATAGACCCTAAAACAAATTAATGCGCCTTATTTGATTGCTCCGCGCCTATACCCGTTTGCGAACGCAAGAACTGCGCATCAAACTTATCACGCTCTATTTGTGCACTTTCCGACTTATCGGTAACGGAGAAGAACCAGATACCAAAGAATGCAACACTCATGGAGAATAAAGCAGGATATTTATACGGGAAGATCGCCTGTGCGAAGCCAAAGACATCCACCCAAACAATTGGGCCAATAATCACGAGGACAATCGCGGTAAGCAGCCCCGCAGAACCGCCGATCACTGCGCCTCTGGTGGTAAGCTTTTTCCAATACATACTGAGGAACAGAATCGGGAAGTTTGCACTTGCCGCAATCGCAAAAGCCAAACCAACCATATAAGCAACATTTTGCTTTTCAAACAAAATACCCAGCAATATAGCAGTTACGGCAAGGCCGATTGTTGCCATGCGCGATACTTTTAACTCTGCTTTTTCATCCGCCTGCCCTTTCTTAAAGACGCTGGCATATAAGTCATGGCTGATTGCCGATGCCCCTGCCAAAGTCAGGCCAGATACAACGGCAAGAATAGTCGCGAAAGCCACCGCTGATATAAAACCGAGCATCAAATCACCGCCCAGCGCGTCAGAAAGCTGGATCGCTGCCATATTGTTACCACCGATCAAAGCGCCATTGCCATCAAGGAAGTCAGGGTTACCAAGCAAGAATGCTACCGCGCCGAAGCCGATAATAAAGGTCAGAATATAAAAATAACCAATAAATCCAGTGGCAAATAAAACGGAGCGGTTCGCTTGTTTCGCATCTGGCACAGTGAAGAAGCGCATCAAAATATGCGGCAAGCCCGCCGTACCAAACATCAAAGCCAGACCAAGTGATATCGCAGAAATCGGGTCAGAGACCAAACCGCCCGGCGCCATAATGGCTTCGCCCTTAGCGTGTTTTTCAATAGCCGCGCCGAATAGACCTTCCATTGAGAAGTTAAAATGCAGAAGCACAAGGAATGCGAGCAAAGTGGCACCAAAAAGTAACAGCCCCGCTTTAATGATTTGCACCCATGTAGTGGCTATCATGCCGCCAAAGGTAACGTAAATCATCATCAGCACACCAACAATAATCACCGCAAGCGTATAATCGAGCCCGAACAAAACCTGAATAAGCTTACCTGACCCAACCATCTGCGCGATCAAATAAAGCGCCACAGTCGCCAGTGAGCCTAAAGCAGCCAAAATACGCGTCGGCGTTTGCTTTAAACGGTAAGACGCCACATCAGCAAAGGTATATTTGCCAAGGTTACGTAAAGGCTCGGCAATTAATAAAAGGATAATCGGCCAGCCGACAAGGAAGCCAATGGAATAAATGAGACCATCATAGCCTGCCGCGAAGACGAGGCCTGATATCCCCAAAAAAGAAGCCGCTGACATATAGTCACCGGCAATCGCCAAACCATTTTGAAACCCTGTAATGTTACCGCCCGCAGAATAAAAATTCTTTGTGCCTGTAACTTTTTTTGCAGCCCAATATGTTATAAATAAAGTCAATGCGACGAATGCGCCAAACATTGATACAGCGGTAATATTTATACCTTCCATTACGCATCTCCCCCATCTGCTAATTCGCCATTTTCAAAGCGTTTTTGAATATCTTCGACCATGGGTTCTAACTCCACATTGGCGCGATGGACATAAATGCCGGTAATAATAAAGGTGAACAGAATAACGCCTAGCCCGACAGCCATACCTAGCGTCGTATGCCCTTCCCCAATTTTATTGGCAAAGACTTCAGGTGCAAAGGCGATAACCAATATATATGCGTAGTAAACCGCGAGCATTATAATTGCCATCGGCCATACTGTTTTCGCGCGGCGTTGGCAAAGCTTTTTATATGCCCCACTTTCGCTTAGATCCTTTAGTTTTTCATCTAACATGCAAACCAACCCTTTCAAATAATTATTCTTTTTTCGTTGAATAAATATAGCACACCTAAACAAGGGAGCAATCTTCAGTATATCAGAACTCTCTTAACTGGGCATTAATATGAAAATAGAATTGACTTTACACTCTCTTATGTATAACAAGAATACATTGCAATAGGAAACGGACAGACCCATGACACGCGACTATGACCGCCTCAATGCTGCGCTGGAAAGCGCCGGCGTATCAAAGACAATATACTCATTCACCATGCCCGAAACCGAAGCCGCGATTGACCGCGTTATGGATGGCGGCACGCAAGAAGCCATCGTTACGACAGTATTACAGCACGCATTTGATTATGCAGGCCAGAATATGGACGAAGCAAGCTTAGCCAAATTGGTTAACGTCGCGCTTTATGATGCGCGCGAAAAATTCCGCAGCAATTACCGCGAGGCATGGACGCAAAAACAAGATGCCATGCATGAAGAGTTTTTCGCGACATGGAAAAACTGGACAAGCCCAATCATCAACGCCAACTGGGATGATTTTTCTTATATGTACCCAACGTCAGGCGCAAGTGAAGCCCTGCGTGAAGCGATTAACAATTATGGTCACGGCGCGCGCATAAATGGTAAGAAACCTGTGATCCACACTTTTATTGGCGAATATGAAGGCTTCGCCGCCTATGCCGATGCCGCAGGCATTGAAGTCATCACTCATAGCCGCGCTGATTGGCAGGATGCGCTCAAAAACATTGGCGAAGATGAACAATTTTATATCAGTCAGCCCTCTGCCATTGATGGTAACATCTGGGAAGATTTTGACGAATTTGCAGATGCCCTGAATACCGTGCAGCCAAGCGCGGCATTAATGCTCGATGTCACTTATGTCGGATGCGTAGGCAAGGAATTTACTGTCAATGCGACCCATGACAACATCCCTGCCGTGATCTTCTCACTATCAAAACCTTGCGGCGCATATTATCATCGCGTTGGCGGTATGCTTAGTAAAGATGCTTACCCATCTTTATTTGGCAATAAATGGTTTAAGAATTTGATGGCGTTAAAACTTGGCACGGAAGTCATGCAAAGCCATAGCGTAACAGAGCTGCCGACAAAATACGCTCCAACGCAGCGCCAAGCAATTGCCGAGACCAACAAAGCGCTCGGCCTCGAACTCGTCCCGAGTGATGTTTACTTGCTCGGTACAATGAAACCACGCGAAAACCCCAGCGATTTAGAACGTTATCTAACCCGCGGCAGCGATGGGCAGGAACTCGTCCGTGTTTGTTTAACGCCAACGATGGCGCATATAACTGACCCACGGTTAAGTAATATTGTCCGCGCGCGCCCACATGAAGGATTAAAACCATGAAAAATGTAGAGGTACTCACTGAACAAGATGAAATTCACGCCTATTGCCGTAAATTATGGCGCACGGATGAATTTCGTCAGTCACATGATGATGGCGGCCTTGTTTTTGAAGTTGTCGAAAAACTCGCCAGCCTGCCACGTTATTTTTACGAACGTAGTGATGACCGCCTCGAGACTGGCCACTTCACATCATGGTGGGGCGGCATTCAATTACGCCCTGATGATTATAAATCTGACGGCGTGCATGATTTATATTACCTGCATGAAATGTATCACGCAGGCACAATGCCGTGCTGCCCTGACACAATTTATGGCGCGTTTTTGCAAAAGCTTGGCAATAATGAAAGCGATGCCAGCGTTTGTTCAGAAATTTCGGCTTATTTCGCAATGCCTGGCCTGCGCGCCAAAACATTCGACTTTGAAATTTATGCTGACCGCTTTTTAAGTGACCCAACCTATCAAAGCCTGTGGCGTCATAACCGCCGTGAATTTGAAGAAATGATGATTATTAAGCGCCGCAATGTGATGCATAAGGACTTCGTCCCGCAAAATATGCCCGAAAAATGGATCAATTTATTTTCCGCGCAGAACAAAGAATCAGGATCCGTCTGGACGGATAGCTATAATAAAATTGAGCACGCGACATGGAAGCTTCGCCGTGAATGCCTTAACCCAAGCATTGGCCGCAAACAAGCCATGACAAACTTCATGGGCTGGTTAACATCAAAAGACATCACCGAAGGCACAGACATCCCCTTCCCCAAAGAAGCACAAATTTTTGCTGACATATACTGGAAGAACAAAGATATCTACGCGAAAGAAGTTGATGCCTTTGTTAAGGCGCAACAAACGCCAGACGTACAGAAAACAGGTAAAGACGATAAAGCGCCAAAGCTTGCGCCTTAGTTTAACGTGCTTTACGCCACAATTTACGCTGAATAGACACGCTGCACGTCCCTGTTTTGAGGATACCCACGCTCATTGCATAGATACGGCCATCTGATGCGACTTCGCCGAGATTGGTGTCGATACTCATATCCTTGCTGCCTAAGGATTCATTCTTATAACACGGGCCATTTGCGCCGTAATGGCCTTCGCATATTTTGTTGAACCCCGCGATTACGCTTGATGGACATGGCTCATTAAGGCTACCGAACACCATCATTTCCCATTCCGATTCAAGGAGTTTGGTGTCACGCGGCGACATCATTTTAAAATACATTTTCTTGTCATTCGTGTATCGCGCGCCCCAATTTAATGGTGGCTTTGGCGTTGTGTAGCCTTGCGCTTCGATTTTCTCGACGAGTTCCGCAGTTGGCATTGATGCATTAACGCCCATAAAATCAAAACTGAGGACAAAGTCTTTCGCGACATCCGCATTAAAATACTTATCCGCCATGACGGAACGCAGTGGCATAAACGCCAAAATAGCAACAAGAACAAATGAATAAAAACGGACGAGGCGCATTGTTTTCTCTCCCCAAGGATCAATGTAGTGTAAAAAATGCATTATAAGCCATGTATGAAAAAGGCATAATGTTTTCTTTGCAATGCGCTGCAAAATTTAGCGTGTGATATATGTAAGGGGAAATCTAATGGTGCGCCCGTAGGGATTCGAACCCCAAACCTTCGCATTCGTAGTGCGATGCTCTATCCAGTTGAGCTACGGGCGCTTCAAAGATGGGTGAAACTAACCAACCCCCAATATAATTGCAAGCCTTTTTTTGCGTTTTTTAAAAGTTTTTTCTAACCGCTTCTGAGGACTGTTTATAATCGTCATATTTATTGGGTTGCCAACAGCGATAGACAAGCATAGAATATGAATGTAAAACTTCTGTATATCTAGGAGTTATCTGTTCAAGGTCATTGACCTCACCATTACATTGACTTAAAAATTACGTGTAGAAAATTCGAATTTATGTACTCTACGGTATAAATGAAACATATGTTTAAATATTGAAGGCACCTGCTTCGTCATGAAAAAAATATTATTACTTACCGCTCTGACCCCTCTTGTTTTAGGCATTAGCGCCCCTAAAGATGCACATGCTCAGAATGCTTCACAAAATGCATCATATGCGAAAAAGCCGGCTTTGATGGTTACAACAGACCCGCTTCCCGTTGCGCTCACCAAACAAGTTTATACGCAGCCAAGCCAAGGCCCAGACATTACGAAGAATGATCTGCTGCAAGGTTATTACGGCAATCAGGCGACAATTGTTGGCCGTAAAATTAACGAGCTTAATCATGACCTAGGCAATTTGCGCCAAGAAATAAAATCAGTTTCATCACGCCTTGTTGACCTGCAGCGCGAAGGCCAAGATGTATCGGCTGATTACTTTGCGAATATCGCAACCATCAGCACACAGCTACAATCAGGCACAACGCCGGGTAATCCGCGCTTGGTGCAAAAACTTGCCAACGCGCAAGACAGCCTAGACCACCTTTCATCAAATATTACGCATTTAAACGAATTAAGCGTTGAAGTGAAAAACAGCTATTCTGTTGCAAACTACCTTTATGAAACAGCAAAGCAAGCATACGGCATTTCAGGCGCGATTGAAGAAGATCACGTCATGCTCGCGCAGCTAGAAGACGAGATCAACCATACACAAACATTGATCCGCCGTATATTAAGCAACGTGACCGACGATGTGTCACGCACAGCGAATTACCTGAGCACGGAGCGCAGCAATTTACGTGCAATGTCACTTGCGATTACAACTGGCGACCTTATGGGCAAAAGCCTTTCACGCCACCCATTTTCACGTTCGCCAGTATATTCTCAAGACCCTGCACTTTCTGCGGGCATGAGCGACCATTCATATAGAAGCGTTCACCCAGCCGTCGCTGCGCCGAAAAATCAGCTTCTTGCCAAAATTCGTTTTGAAAAAGACAATGTGAATTAT
>MDTB01151221.1_pt1 | contig 13154 bp, 13 predicted proteins | sample 811161 | NCBI WGS metagenome assembly MDTB01 (sample SAMN05326650, study PRJNA326480) | marine metagenome | isolation source: seawater | place: Mediterranean Sea | collected 2009 | reverse complement strand
CAAAAAAAACTGATAGTTTAAGAAAACTAATTAAATTTAGTGATAAAAAAAATTTGAATAATTATCTAATCCTTGAAAAAAATGAATAGATTTAGACCAAACTTAAGTAAATACTTTATACTGATTGTTACGGTTTTAGTTTTCATTTTTTTAATAAATGTATTCACAGAAAAAACCATAGAAAAAAAGCTTAACCAAAGTGTGCCAATTGGTGGAAGTTTTCTTTTGTTGGATTCAAACAATCAGAACTTTGACTCGAAAAGTATTAAAAGAAAAAAAATTATATATTTTGGTTATACTTTTTGTCCTGATGTATGTCCACTTGATCTGACTGAGATTTCATATATTTATGACAAATTTCCAAATCTTGAGCTCTCTATACAACCAATTTTTATAAGTCTTGATCCTGAAAGAGATACACCAAGCATCATAAAAAATTATTTAGAAAATTTTAATTCAAATATTATTGGGTTAACAGGTAATATTAAGCAAGTAGATGAAATAATCAAAAAGTTCAGAATTTATAAAAATAAGTCTTTATCCACAGAAGATGATTATTATACAATTGATCACACATCCTTATTTTATTTACTCGATAAAGATGATAATTATTTGACACATTTTGGAAGAAAAAATTTTTCGAATGAGTTTACCAAGTATATTTTGTCAATGAGTAAAGATTAATTTTTTTTTATTAAGTTTTCTATTATTTTTTGAAACACATTTTCATCTTTTTTATCTTTTTCAATTCTAAACGTATCACTAACTTCTTTCGATTTATATTCCAAATTTGATAACATCTTTATGGGAAGGTTTTCATGTGCTCTTTTCATGAACTCCTTCCAAAGATTTGCTGGAGCAGTTCCACCAGTTATATTATCCATTGGAGAATCATCGTCATTACCAAACCAAACTCCTGCCACCATGTGAGAAGAAAAACCAACAAACCAGGCATCTCTTAAAGATTGACTTGTTCCTGTTTTACCTGCAACAGGTCTTTTAATTTTTGCGTTTTTCCCTGTGCCACTTTCTACAGTCCTTTTAAGCATCAGAGTAATATTTCTAGAATCTTCATTGCTAATAACTTTCCCATGTCCCATCCCTTTTCTTGAATAAAGAAGATCCCCGTCTTTATTTTGTATGTAACGAATGCCGTGTGTCCAAACTCCATTTCCACCATTAGCAACAATATTATACGCCCCAGTCAGTTCTAATAAATTTACTTCAGATGTACCTAGTGCAACCGAAGGAGAATTTATTAACTTACTAGAAATTCCAAGAGATTTAGCTTTATCTATAACTCTTTCTCTTCCAACTTTTTCTGAAACTTTAACTGCAACTGTATTTATAGATTTTTCAAATGCTTCAGAAATTGTAATTTCTCCCAGGAACTCTTTTTTATAATTTTGTGGAGACCAATCTCCAATAGAAACTTCAGAGTCGAATATCTTATCATCGGGTTTGAATCCATTTTCCAAAGCTGATAAGTAAACGAATAATTTAAAAGCTGAGCCAGGTTGTCTTTGAGCTTGAGAAACTCTATTAAATTGCGAGTCTCCATAATCTTTTCCTCCTATCATTGATAAAATTCCGCCCTTAAAATCGAGGGCAACAATTGCTGATTGATTTGCAGACTTATATTGTTTTGATATTATTTGCAGTGACTCCTCTGCTTGTCTCTGTAGTTCAAGATCAAGTGTTGTTCTAACAATCAAGTCCTCGTCAATCTCACCCATATAAGATCTTACTCTCGGAAGTAACCAATCAATAAAATACCTAGTGCTTTTAGGCGGTTCTAAAAATTCAGATTTGTAATAACTCTTCTTTCTAGTGTTTTCTAAATCTTCTAAATTAATATAGTTATTCTTGTACATATTTATTAATACTTTTCTTGTTCTTTCATCGGATAATTTTGCATTGGAGATAGGATTGTATTTTGAAGGTGCCTTAAGCAAACTTGCTATTAACGCACATTCGTATAAATTTAATTCTTCGACCTTCTTATTAAAGTATTTTTCTGCGGCCGCTTGAACACCATAAGTCCCGGAACCTAGATAGACTCTATTTAGATAAATACTCAGTATTTGTTCTTTTGTGAATCTAAATTCGAGCCAAATACTTAAGATAGCCTCATGAAGTTTTCTAGTAATAGATCTTTCAGGCGTTAAAAAAAGATTCTTAGCTAACTGTTGAGTTATTGTACTGCCTCCTTGTACAACTCTTTTGGCTCTTATATTTTCAACGAGTGCTCTAGTGATTCCTTTATAATCAATACCATAATGGTTAAAAAATCTTCGATCCTCTGTGACTATTACAGCTTCAATAAGATACTCAGGAAGTTGTTCATATTTTATTGATTGACCGTAAATATCTCCGTATGACGCTAAAATCCTTCCTTCTCTATCCAAGAAAGTAATGCTTGGCTGTCTAGTTATTTTAATTGATTCGGTTTCAGGCAAATTAATAAACGCCCATATGGTTGTTGTACCCAATAATAAAGTAACCCATATTGATAATACAAAGAACCATCTAAACAATGAAAAAAAAAAAAATCTTTTTCTCTTCATTAAATCTAGATATCTAAATTAGCTACATTTTTGGCATTACTCTGGATGAATTCTTTTCTCTTCTCAACATCCTCTCCCATCAGGCCCCCAAATGCTTGATCTGCTTTCTGAGCATCGTTTACCTCAACCTTAAGTAAAGATCTAAAGTTTGGATCTAGAGTAGTTTCCCACAGTTGATCTGGGTTCATTTCTCCTAGACCCTTGTATCTTTGAAATGATAATCCTTTTTTTCCATAATTCATCATTTCTTCCACTAACTGCATCGGTCCAAAAATTGAAACTTCATCATCTGATAATTGCAACATCATAGGATGCATAAAAAATTCTTGTAGAAATTGTGCATGATCATCTAAATCATTAAAAAAATTCTTATTAAGATCATCTTTGTTTATCTTGAACTCTTCCTTCACATCTCGAATATTTTTAATAATCTTGAAACAATCTCTTTCGATTTCAAAGCTCCATATATTTGATCCATCGCCAGAAATTTTATTGAGTCTCTTAACTAGATAGTCAAGTGATTGAAAAGTTTTTTTCTCATTTTCAAATGCATTACTATTTAATATTCCTGAAACTGATGCCTGCTCAAATACTTTTTTTTTTTCATAGTCTTTTCCACATACTCTTTCAATTAACTTCGAAAAAAGAGTGGATTTTTTAAGAATTGATAGCAAGTCTTTACCTCCAATTTGTTGTCCATCATCTAAGATTACCTTTGAGTCCTTAAGAACACTGTCAATTATAAAGTCTTCTAGCTCCTGATCGTCTTTTAAGTAAATATTTTGTTTTCCTTTTTTTATCTTGTAAAGAGGGGGTTGTGCAATGTATAAGAAGCCACTTCCTATCAATTGGTTCATCTCTCTGTAGAAAAAAGTTAATAAAAGCGTCCTTATGTGTGATCCGTCAACATCTGCATCAGTCATAATAATTATTTTATGATACCTCAAATTTTCGATATTAAAATCAGTATGGTAGCCAGCTCCAAGGGCTTGAATCAATGTTGAGATTTCAGCAGATCCTGCAATTTTGTCTGGTCTAGCTTTCTCAGTATTTAGAATTTTCCCTTTCAAAGGAAGTACAGCTTGATTTTTCCGGTTTCGTGCTTGTTTTGCTGAACCACCGGCAGAGTCGCCTTCTACAATAAATATTTCGCTTTTTGATGGATCCTTCTCTTGACAATCAGCTAGTTTACCAGGTAATGAACCTATCTCAAAGCTTGAATTCTTCCTTGAAACCTCTCTAGCTTTCCTAGCTGCTTCACGAGCTGAGGCAGCCTCGTATATTTTTGAAATTACACTTTTTGAGTCTTTTGGGTTTTCTTCAAACCATTGTGAAAGCTTTTCTGATATAATCGACTCAACAACAGGTCTTACTTCAGATGAAACTAATTTATCTTTTGTTTGTGAGGAAAACTTAGGATCAGGCACCTTTACTGATAATACACAAGTCAACCCCTCTCGTGCATCATCTCCAGTAAGATTAATTTTTTCTTTTTTTTGTTTTGTATCATGAGTAATACTATTAATCGTTCTTGTAAGTGCTGCTCTAAATCCTGCTAAGTGGGTACCGCCATCTCTTTGTGGAATATTATTTGTAAATATCAAACAATTTTCGTGATAACTAGTATTCCACTGTAAGGCACATTCTAAAACAATATCGTCCACTTTTCCTTTTATGGTAATTACATTAGAGATTATCGATTGCTTAGATTTGTCCAAAAATTGAACATACCCCTTCAAACCACCTCGAGAGGATAATGTAGCATTCTTAATTTCTTCTTTTCTATTGTCACTTAGCTCAATCTTAATTCCAGAGTTCAGATATGCGAGCTCTCTCAATCTTATTTCAAGTTTACTAAAATCATACTTTATTGAAGAGAAAATTTTATCGGACGCTAAGTAAGTGATTTCTGTACCGGTTTGTGTAACATTTTTTTCTGTCTTAGATAGAGGTGCTTGCGAGACTCCGTTTTTAAAAAGCATATTAAATTCTTTTCCATCTCTAAAAATTTTGAGTTTTAACCATGATGAAAGTGCATTAACAACTGAAATACCTACCCCGTGAAGACCACCAGAAACCTTATAAGAATTTTGATCAAATTTTCCACCGGCATGCAATTGTGTCATTATTACTTCAGCTGCTGAAACCCCTTCATCTTTGTGAATATCAACTGGAATTCCTCTACCGTTATCTTTTACACTTACAGAATTATCAGAGTTAATTGATACTTGTATTGTGTCACAATATCCCCCCATAGCCTCATCAATTGAATTATCCACAGCTTCATAAATCATGTGATGGAGTCCAGATCCGTCATCTGTATCTCCAATGTACATACCGGGTCGCTTTCTTACTGCATCTAGACCTTTTAGTACTTTAATTGATTCTGCACCGTAGTTATTTTGATCTTTCTCTGTAATTTTATTTTTCAAATTATTTCTCCTTTGGATTGAGATATTATACCAGTTTTTAAAGTTTTTTAAATATTAATATCCTCAATATTTATGAACATAGTATCTTCAAAAATTTTGTGTTTCTTATTAATAACACAACTACTAACATCAGTTATCCATGTCTGAATATTTAGGTCTTTAAGTGCTAACAATAAAATATCTATAAAGTTTGAATCAAGTGTAGAGAAAATATCATCGAGTAAGAAAATAATATTTTTTTCTCCCTCTCTTTGAAGCAATTTTATGAATGCCATTACTATTGAAACAAGCATTATTTTTTGTTCACCCGTTGAGCAATCCTTGTCGTATAATTTGTTACAATTATGATATATGGTAAAGTCAGAACTAATGGCGTTAGAATTAGTTCTTCCGGTTTTTTTGTCAATTTCCCTGAAACTGTATAATTCATTTGCAAAACCCTCTTCAAGTTTGAGTGCTGTCATTTTATTAAAATTTTCTGACATACCTCCAGAGAGATTTACTCTTAGAGAGGGAAGATTGTTTTTCTCACTTAATAAAAGATTATTTATTTTATTAACAAATTCTATTCTATTTTCAGTTATCAGAATACCTAATACGCACATTTTATTTTCTAAAATTTTGAGCCATTTTAAATTTTGTTGGGATAGAGAAAAAAACTTTAAAATTTTGATTCTTTGCTTTTTAACATTTTCATAATCTTTTATCATTTTTTTGTGTTCTTTTGTAAAAAAAGATATCATGTGATCATAAAAAGTTCTTCTATCTTTCGATGAACCAATAAATAAATTATTCATTGTTGGAAGTATCCAGAAAACCTTAATAATTTCCTCAATATTAATATTAGTGTTCAAACCATCTAACTTAGTTACTCTTTGAAGAACGTTTTCATAATTTTTTAAACCTATCCCAATATTAGATTCCGAATTACTAATAAAAAGATTAAAATTTACACCAAATTCTTCTGGCTTAATTTTATTTTTTTTACTTAATATCATTTTTAGTTCAGAATTTCTAAAACCTGAGCGCGAAGATAGTAAAGAAATTGCTTCTAGTACATTAGTTTTCCCTGATCCGTTTTTCCCTTCAAGAAAAATAAAGTTTTTTTTGCAATCAATGGATAATTTTCCATGATTTCTATAGTTGATAAGCTTAATTTTTAATATTCTTGGGTATTTAGCCAATAATTACGCTCTCATTTGCATTATCAAATATAATGAATTTTGTTTTTTGTTTGATTTTATTATTGTTGGAGCGGTATCGTTAGCAAAAGCAAAAGATAATTCCTCATTTTTAAGAATACTAAGAACATCCAAAATATATCTTGCGTTAAAATTAATATTTATCTTTGGTCCACTGTATTGAACCGATATTTGTTCTGTTCCAATAGCGTTCTCTTCCCCAAATGAGCTAACAGTACATGTATTATCAGATATTTCTAATTTTACTGTTCGAAATTTTTCACTTGAAATTGTCGATACTCTATCAATAGTTTCATAAAAAGTATTTGAGCTACAAAGCATTTCAAGGTTGTTGCTTTTGGGTATAACAGAAAGATAATCTGGAAAACTAGAGTTCACTAACTTAGAAACAAGAGTTACATTACCAAAATCAAATTTTATTTTTGTTTTGGATAGCTTGATATTTATAGATTTTTTAAAGTCCTCTAAAAGTTTTGAAATCTCATTTACAGTCTTCTTAGGTATTATAATGCCGTCAAATTCTAATGTTGACTGCCCTGAATCAATTTCACATTTTGATAACCTATGACCATCTGTCGCGACTGTAGTTATTTTCTTATCTATCTTGTGAAAGTATATACCGTTAAGGTATTGTCTTGATTCATCAGAACCCATAGAAAATTTACATTCATCAAAAAGGTATTTAAGTTCTTCTGATGACAAATCTATGTTAATACCTAGATTTTCACCTTCAATTTCAGGAAAATCGGACGCTGGCAAAGAAGATAAAGAAAATTTAGATTTTCCAAATAATATAAATACTTTTCCCATTTCTTGGTTAGATTTAATCTCAATGCTATTATTATCAGGTATTTTTTTTATTATATCAAACAGGACCTGAGATGGGACGGTGAATTCTCCTTCTTCTACAACATTTGCATGTATTTTTTCAGATAATTGTATTGATAAATCTGTAGCAGTAATTTGTACACTTTCTTCTTTTGCAGAGATTTTAATATTAGCAAGAATAGGAATTGTGTTTCTTTTTTCGACAATACTCTGAAAATGGTTCAAAGATTCATAAAAGGATTTTCTATCTATAAAAAAATTCATAATTTAAGATTCAAGCATTCTTATAAGAAGTTCCACATCTTCGTCAAAACTTAGATCTTTATTTCTCAGTTCCTCAACTTTTTTAACCGCATGTATTACCGTTGTATGATCTCTGTTACCAAATCTTCTGCCTATTTCTGGTAACGATCTAGAAGTTAAGTTTTTGGATAAATACATTGCTATTTGTCTTGGTCTTGCAATTGTTCTTGATCTCCTAGCTGAACTCATATCTGACATCTTAACATTAAAATGCTCCGATACTTTCTTTTGGATTTGTTCAATATTAACTTTTTTTTGAGATGACCTTAACAAATCTCGTAGCAAATCATGTGTCATCTCAATATTTATTTCTTTACCAATAAGAGATGAAAATGCTGATATTCTATTTAGGGCACCTTCAAGCTCTCTTACATTGGTAGTAATTTTATGAGCTAAAAATTCTAACACATTTTGTGGGACATTAACTTGAAGTTTTTCTTCCTTGGCCTGAAGAATACTTAATCTCAATTCATAATTTAATGGATGTATATCAGCAACAAGCCCCCACCCAAGCCTTGACCTCATTCTTTCTTCAATTCCTTCTAAATCTTGTGGCGATTTGTCGGCAGAAATTATGAGTTGACGGTTTTGGTCAACTAAAGCATTAAAAGTATGAAAAAACTCTTCTTGGGTTGAATCTTTTCCAGATATAAATTGAACATCATCAATCATTAATACGTCAACAGTCCTGAATTGTTCTTTAAATGCTACAGTATCTTTGAATCTGAGAGCCTTTATGAAGTGATACATGAATTTTTCTGCTGAAAGGTAAATCACTCTTCTTTCGGGATTTCGCCTTTTTATTTCGTGTGCAATAGCATGCATAAGGTGAGTTTTACCGAGCCCGACTCCTCCATATAAAAACAATGGATTAAAGGGAACTTTTTGTGATTCTGCAACTCTTATTGCGGCTGCAAAAGCTAATTCATTGGGTTTGCCAACAATAAAATTTGAAAACGTAAATCTTTTATCCAAGTCTGCGGTTATTTTTGGCGAAACCTTAGTCCTAACTTTACCTAAACTGGTTAGAGATTCATTATGCTCAATGAGCTCTACTTTATTCTTATTTTTTACTAATATTATCTCGATTGATTTTATTTTATTATTTTGTTCTTTCCACTGAGATTTAATTAAATCATGATATTCTTCAATTAACCTTGTTCTTTGAAAAGAATTACTCACACTTAAAACAAGGACTCCGGACTCAAAACTAACCAAACTTAGAGGCTTGAACCAACTTTTAAAAAACGCGTCACCTATTTTTCTTCTTATTTTACCCCTTACTGAAGCCCATTGCGCCTGCAATTCGTGTAATTTATCTTTATTTTTATCAGTATTAGTTGGCATTTACATTTGCTTCCAAGGTAAGTTAGAAAATTTCCAACCACTTACTTTTCCTCTATGCTCATTTTGATCGTGAACACCCTCAAATCCATCTAAACAATTATAGCAAAGTTTAAAACCATTAGTTGTTAAATATTCAGCAGCAGATTTAGAACGGCTCCCTGTTCTGCAAATTAATATTATTTTATCATTTGGACTTATCTCAGATTTCTTAATATCATCCAAAAAATTTTCATTAAATACCATATTCGGTAAACACAGCCACTCAATAAATACTGTTTTTTTGTTTAGAGAATAAAGATCTGGAAAGCCTACAAATTGCCATTCAGAGCTAGTTCTACAATCAACCAAAAAACTTTTTTTTTCATTTTCCAGTATTCCCCAACATTGATCTGGAGTTAGATCACCTTCGTAACCAAGATCTGACATATATCTCCCAAAAAATTAAGTATTTAGAATAGCCTTAAATAAAACTTGAATCAATGATTCAGAATTAAAAATCACTTAATTGCTTTAATTTTTTTTGATAATCTTGAAAGTGTTCTAGAAACAAGGTTTTTTTTAAATAAACCAATATTTACAGATTTGGCAAGGGCAGGTTCAAGCTCCAAAAAAGATTTTTTTGCATCTGATGCTTTTTTATCTTCAATAGAGTTATGTAAAGCTTTAATCTTAGTCCTCAACATTGATCTTTTTTTCTTGTTAATTTCAGATCTCTTTATTGTTTGTTTAATTCTTTTCTTTGCTGATTTTATATTAGCCATTTGTTTGTGATAATAATATCGAAAGAATATTTGGTCAAGTAATAGAATTTTTATTTAGGCTTAATGTTAAATTCTACAATTGAGCTTTCTTTGAGCTTATAGTATTTAATGTCTAGAAACTCTGATTTTCGTTCAAATCTGTTTTTTTGAATAGGTTCCCATCCCAGATTTGGTAATATTTTATCATAGAATTCTTTAACTTTCCCTATGTTTACTCTTCCTATTATTTTGGCCTGAATAAACCTTCCTTTATTTGTATCAAAAAAAATTAAACTCTCGTTCAAGTTCCTCATATTACTTTGAAGTGGAAGTTCTTCTATACCATCAACGAATAACTGTTCTTCACAGAAAATAAACGACCAGAATAAGATATATAATGTAAAGATTACTTTTGACATCTTCTGCAGTAAAATGTTGAACGACCCTGAATTATAACCTTAATAATTTTAATATCTTTTTGACAACGATAGCACACTTCCTGAAATCTGTTGTAAACTTTAAGGTGATTAGAAAAGTATCCTATATTGCCATATGGATCTTCAAAATTTTGCAAACTTGTTCCTCCACTTTTTATAGCCTTTCTCAAAACCTTCTTGATTGAGAAAATCATTTTTTGAGTCTGAGTAAATGTTAAGTCTTTACATATTTTCAAAGGAGTAATTTTAGCATCAAATAAAGCCTCAGAACAATAAATATTTCCTAAGCCAGCAATGTATTTTTGGTTCATCAGAAAAGATTTAATATTTTGTGATTTCTTTCTTAATATTTTCGAAAGCCAAGTTGCTTCAAGTTCTTCACTCAAAGGCTCAATTCCAATCGATTTAAAATGTTGTGAATTATTTATATTTTTGTAATGCTCCAATTTAAAGAAACCAAATTTTCTTATATCATTGTAGATAACACATAGTTTATCTAGAAAAAAAATTACATGATCATGTTTTTGAGGTTGATAATTTTTTTCAATTCGAAAAATACCTGTCATTCCAAGATGTGCAACAAATACGGTATTATTACTGAGAAAAAATATCAAGAATTTACCTTTTCTATTAATTCGCTTAACCGTCTTATTACCAATTTTCGAAGAAAAACTCTCAGGAATCGTGTATCTTAATTTATCATTAACAACTCTAACTAATTTAATTTTTTCTTTTAAAAATATTTTACAAAGTGCTAATCTTGTAGTTTCAACTTCTGGTAATTCGGGCATGAAACAAAAGTTTAGTTCATATTTAAGCAATCTATCAAGCATTAAAAATAAAAAATTAGTGAATAATATTTTTTCTGAGGTTGCAGATAATTATGATTTTATGAATGATGTACTCTCCTTTGGTTTACATAGAATTTGGAAAAAACAGTTTGTTAATTTAGTAAAATTCAAAAATGAAGATGTGATATTAGATCTAGCAGCTGGTTCAGGAGATATTTCTAAATTAATAAAAATGAAAAACCCTGCTTTGAATGAAATTTTTATTTCAGATATAAACAAAGACATGCTAGGTAAAGCTCAAAAAAAACTTGTAAATGATAGTGTAAAATTTATTTGTCATAGTGCTGAAAAGATTCCTTTTAAGGTGAAGACATTCGATGTGGTTACAGTAGCTTTTGGAATTAGAAATTTTTCTGATATAGAAAAATCTTTGCACGAGATTTACAGAGTCTTAAAAATGAACGGTAAATTTATGTGTCTTGAATTTAGTAGTTTTAACAGAAAATCTTTGAGACTTTTTTTTAAAATCTACTGTGGTATTATTCCGATTATGGGAAAATACTTTGCTAATAATGCGAGAGCCTATAAATATCTTGTAGAAAGTATCAACGCTTTTCCAAATCAAATTATTTTCTCTAAAATGTTAAAAACAGTTGGATTTAAAAATATTGAATGTTTTGATTTACTTGACGGTATAGCAAGCATTCATATTTGTAAGAAGGTATAGATGTGAAAAGAAAAATACTTTTAATTGTCACTGGAGGTATAGCTTCTTACAAGGCTTTAGAATTAATGAGAGCATTGGTTAATGATAGCTACGAAGTAAACTGTATCCTTACAAAAAATGTCGAAAAATTTGTAACAAAGTTATCTTTTGATAGTCTTCTGGGCAAAGATTGTTTTACCAGTCTTTTTTCAATTTCTGAAAATAATGAAATGAATCATATTAGCCTTGCTAACTCGTCTGATTTAATTCTTATAGTACCTTGTACGGCTAATTTTATAGGCAAAATTGCTAATGGTATTGCTGATGACCTTGCATCTACAGTCATTTTAGCAACTAATAAACCAATCTTGATAGCTCCGGGAATGAATGTAGGAATGTGGAAAAATAAAGCATTGAAAGATAACATTAAAACTCTGAAGAAAAGAGATATTACGATCATTGAACCAAACACTGGGAAACTTGCATGCGGACAAATAGGTAAGGGAAAATTAGTTGAAGTTGAGAAAGTAATAAAATTAGTTGAAAAGTTTTTTGCATTAAGTTCAACACTTAATGGTAAAAAAGCTATAGTAACTAGTGGTCCATCAATTGAGATGCTTGATCCTGTAAGATTTTTGAGTAATTTTTCATCTGGCCTGCAAGGCAATGAGATTGCAAAAGCTTTAAACGAAGTGGGAGCGGAAACAACCTTAATTACAGGTCCAACAAATTTGCCACCACCTCAGGGTGTGAAAGTAGAAAATGTAAAAACTGGAAAAGACTTCTTAGATGCTTCTTTATCTATGTTGCCTGCCGATATTTTTATATCGGTTGCAGCAATTTGTGACTGGAAATTTAGTAAGATAAAAAAAAATAAAATTAAAAAGTCACTGGGAGTTATGGAGAAAGTCACTTTTGAAAAAAATGTTGATGTCTTAAAAGAAATTTCAAGATCAAACCTTCGACCTAAGCTTGTAATCGGTTTTGCTGCTGAGACGCAGGATCTTATTAAAAATTCGAAGAAAAAGCTTTTGTACAAAAGATGTGATTGGATATTTGGAAATCTAGTGTCAGAAAAAATCGGTTTTAATAAATCTAGAAATAAACTCTATCTTGTAAAGAAAGATACAACCACCGAATGGCCAACTTTATACAAAAGTGAAATTGCCAAAAAAATTGCTGCTGAGATTTCAAAACATTTTGGTACATTGTGAATTTCATGGCCAATGAAGTAAAAATTAAGTTTCTTGAAAATTCTAAAAGTATGTATGATTTTAAAAAAGCAACCGCCGGAAGTGCAGGTTTTGACTTAATTGCATCAATAAAAACTAATATTACAATTAAGCCGTCTAAATCTAAACTCATAAAATGTGGTATATCGATTGAGATGCCAGAAAATTTGGAAGCACAAGTACGACCTCGATCTGGTTTAGCTCTTAAGGAAATGATAACCGTGCTTAATTCACCTGGAACAATTGATTCAGATTATAGAGGAGAAATTTGTGTGATTATAATAAATCACTCTTCTGAAAATTTTGTGGTTACAGCTGGAATGAGAATAGCTCAATTGGTTTTTCAAGAATTGCCAAAATTAAAACTTGTTGAAGTCGATGAGTTAAGTAATTCTGATCGTGGTAAAGGAGGTTTTGGATCAACAGGGTTAAAAAATAATTAAAATATGAGATTATCAAAAAAAATTATTTATGCAATCGAATCAGTTATTGACATAGCATTACACTCAGGGATTCAGCCTGTTCAAAATATAGAAATAGCAAAAAGACAAGGGATACCAAAAAGATAT
>MDTB01033290.1_pt1 | contig 13154 bp, 15 predicted proteins | sample 811161 | NCBI WGS metagenome assembly MDTB01 (sample SAMN05326650, study PRJNA326480) | marine metagenome | isolation source: seawater | place: Mediterranean Sea | collected 2009 | reverse complement strand
TGATAAATCAGACGTCGTTGGAATTTTAGAAAAAGAAGGTTTCTCACCTTCACAGATTAGAAAGCTATTGCCAGATGAATAATGATTCTATAATTACTTACTTTGTTTTTTGGTTTTTTATTATATTCCTTTTATTGTTTCAATGCGCAAGAGTCGCAATAATTAATAAAGAAAGACAGTTTCAAAGGGAAGAAGAAGAAAACGATAGGGGTCTGTAGAAAAATGGTAGATAAACAATACGATGTAGGATTATATCATGTTTGTATTGAGCATGACTTTGAAGAAGATAACGCAAAAGCTTTTACTGAAGTAATTACGCCAGATGGCAATGTACACTTGTTAGACATTACGCCATATTGGCCAAGTAATAAATTAATACTTCGTATGATTCAATTTCACGAAAAGTTTGGATACTTTGTAACTCGACAAGAGGTTGGCTCTGGGGCTCCAGTAGAATTAGATGAACTTAATGCATTATTTAAAGAAGCTGAAGAACATCAGTTTGATAATGCAGATGGTAAATTTTATGATTGACATTTTTAACAAAATAGGATAGGATATATTATATTATGAGTAAAGGAAGAAAATTCAATAAGAACGGAATGGTTAATGCGTATGACTTTAATCACACCGGCCAAGAACCCGATTGGTCAGATGCAGATAAGTTAACAAGCGAACAGATAAATGATAGAATGCTTAAAGGTTTAAACTTTTATAATTATTATCTTGATCGTGATGACTTACACAAATGTATTATGGAATATATGGCTACTTATCACGATAAGTTTAAGGCTGAAGATATTAAAAAGTTTCGAAGTGTAAGTAAAGAAATTCAACTTACCACTGAAGGCAAGATTGCTCGAATGTTGTTAATGGGTATGCCAGATGTAGAAAATGTTTCTGGTAAAACCGCCACATCGTTTGTAGATTCAAAGATTGCTCAATGTATTCGATATGTTGAAATGCATCAGCTTGATAAGAAAAAAGATGAAGAAGATTCTAAGAAACCAAAGGCTCCTGTAGTCCCACCAATGAAACGACTTGAAGAAAAAGTCTATGCTGAAGTGATATGTCACATTGATTGGGCTCTTGACGAATGGTTAGATGATTATGCTAATGTTGCTCCAGTTGGAATTACATCATTGCTAGGTGCAGCTAATATTCCATCAAAAGGTTGTAAGTTTGTTACATATTGGTTAGATAGATACTTAATAGATTTATATGACGCTAAAAGTGGTGAATGCGATCAATGTGTTGAAGCATATTCTTTTTTAACTAAGGTTCAACTTAATAAGTGGATTCGAACTTTTGAGAAGATGAAAGCTGAAGTTGAGAAATATGAAAAGGCTAATAAGAAAGCAATTGTTCGAACTAAGAAAGTCAAGCCTGCTATTCAGCAAGTTCAGAATTTAAAATATTTAACAGAAGACAATGGTACGAAATCTGTACCTCCAGTTCGAGTATGTGGAGCTATGGTTCTTTATACTTATAACATTAAAACAAATAAGTTAGCTAAGTATGAAGCTCTTACTCGAAATGGATTATCCGTCAAGGGTACTTCAATCAAAGACTTCGATGCAGATAAGAGTTATACTTTCACTGTTAGAAAGAACATCAAAGACGATGTATTTAAACAACTAAATAAAAAAGATGTAATCAAAGGTATGGATAATATCAAAGAGTCAACCAAGACAAAGGTAGCAATTCCTAATGGAAGAATCAATGAGCATACATTATTACTCTTTACTAAATGAGGAAACCATGGCAGAAAAAAAGAAACCTGTAATTAAACCCAAAATAACTCTAGCCGAGTTAATTGAGAAAGTTGACTTTTTAGTCAAGAATGACAATATGTCTTATGCTGAATCAATTGTTGAAATATGTGAGCAATTAGAATTAGAACCAGAAGATGTAGCAAAGTTAGTGAAGAAAGGACCACTTAAAAATAAATTAGAAGTGGAAGCAATGAATCGAAATATTATTAAAAGAACAACTGCAAGTTTGTTTTAAAGAAAGGAAAAAATGGCGAGTAAAGAAGAATTATTGTACGATAAAGTACTTAAAGATAACTTAAATATAAATTTAGGTGATGATTTAACTCCTAATGATCTTAATTGTGAGAAGTTAGTAGAGAAGGCGATTGCTAAGGCAGGCAATCTTAAATGGGTTGGTGAAGATAACTTACCTTGGGATTATGAATGTGATAAGTCAGATAGTAAGACTTCATCAGTAGCACAATCAGTATCTTACAAAGGAACGATTACGAGTACTGAATCAAAAGAAGGTGCATTACGTTGTACAATAACAAATGACTTTTCATCAAAGAAAATAGATTACTTCTTCATTCCTATCAAAGACGTCAGAAAGTTAGAAAGTTCTGTTGGTGGAAAAAAGAATTCAAGTGGAGTAAAGAAAAAGATTAGTTATACTTACTCCGTAGACAAAGACGACTATGGAAGAATCGAACCATATCGTTGTAACTCATTTGAGGAAATGTGTAATAAAAAGTGACAGGATTCGAAGCATACAGATTATATAATGCGATAAGGCTGCATTTTAATACAGATTATAATGCAGTCAAATATCACTTTAAGACTAACGTTAGTCCTAGCTCTTTTGAAATGAAGAAAGAGCGATACTTTTTCGAAAAGCTAGCTCGAACATATCCTAATCTTAATGACTTGATTGGTTTCTATACTTCTAACTTTTTGAAAGAGAACACATGGCCAACAGAGATGAAAGCCAATGTATATACTGATTGGAAAGGTCGCTTTGAGTCGATGAGTTACTTACTATCAGAAGATTGTAAGACCATCGCAGAACAGGCCGAAGATGAAACTTGGGGTTTTACAGATTTGTTTAAAGCAAGAAATACTTTTTTATACGACTTATATCATTCTGATATAATTGAAATAGAAACTTTATGTTTATTTGAGATGATGTTAAAAAAGCGATGGCTTAACCTACATTCTTCTCAAGACCCACTCGGATTGTATGAAACTCTATCAGCTCGAGTGTATAAATATAGAATGCTATTGGAGTTCCTCGGTATACAACCGACAACAAAAATGGCAGAAAATGCAATAAAAGTATTGACACCAATACTAAATTGTGATAATATATAACATATACAAAATAACAATAACATACACTGCAATATAGGAGAAAAATAAATATGTCATTCGCAGCACTAAAGGCATCTAGAGAAGATGCAATGTCAAAGTTGGTTCAAGCAGCCGACAACACTAAGCAAAAATCATACGGAAACGATGGTTACTGGACACCTACAGTCGATAAGGCTGGTAATGGATATGCCGTAATTCGTTTTCTACCCGCACCACAAGGTGAAGATTTACCATGGGTGCGTTACTGGGACCACGGGTTTAAAGGCCCAACAGGTCGTTGGTACATTGAGAATTCATTAACATCTATTGGTCAAAAAGACCCTGTTAGTGATATGAACTCTTATCTTTGGAACACTGGACGTGAAGAAGATAAAGATATCGCCCGTCAACGTAAACGTCGATTACACTATGTGGCTAACATTATGGTTGTTACCGATCAAGGTAACCCAGAAAATGAAGGCAAGGTTTTCTTATACAAGTTTGGTAAGAAGATTTTTGACAAGGTAATGGATGTAATGCAACCTCAGTTTGCTGATGAAACTCCAGTTAATCCATTTGATTTTTGGGGTGGAGCGAACTTTAAGTTGAAGATTCGTCAAGTAGAAGGCTATCGTAATTATGATAAGTCTGAGTTTGATTCCTCGACTCCATTGTATGATGGTGATGATGCTAAACTTGAAGAAGTTTATAATCAACTTAAATCATTACAAGAGATTGTTGATCCGTCAGCATTCAAGACTTATGCTGAGCTCCAACGTAAACTTTATGAAGTTCTTGGAGAAGAAGGTATCCCTGGTATTTCTACTGAAGTTGCCACAGAGCTAAATGAAACTGCTGAACCAGTAGTTGATGCTCCAGCTCCAGTACAGAGTTCCCAACCTGAAGTGAAATCCGACACATCAGGCAATGAAGATGATGATGCATTAAGTTATTTTGCTAAACTCGCCCAGCAAGACTAACTGAATTGAAATCGGTAAGAGGTCACCTTCGGGTGGCCTCTTTTTTTATACAAGACTTGATGATGGCATTCCGTACATTGACATCGTCAAATCACGGTCTGGTGTAATTGAATTATTCACCGTTGTAGATGACACATTATTGTTTGTATTCGAAGTATTGTTTTGTGTCATCATTTGCAGCTGAGCTTCAGCTGCAGCAGCTATTCTTTCTAAAGTATCATTTTGTAATGCATCAATAGCAGCTCCTTGAGTATTATCAGAGCCTCCACTAAGATTAGAAACTGACCCGCCACTCTTATCAAATGTCATAGAGAACCCAGCTGGAATAGCTTTTGTAAATGCTTCAAGATTTTGTAATCGTTTACCATTATCCAAATCAGCTAAGAATCCCATAAAGGTTTTTACTCCTTGCTTTTGTTCATCTGACCCAAACCCCTCCAGAGCTTCGCCGAATCCTCCAATACCTTCTGCTGCACTTTCTAGCGCAGGCTTTATTGCTTTTAAATTATCTGCATTATCTGCTAGCCTAAGTATCTTATCCATTGGTGATTCACCTCCGAATAGTTTTCCAACGCCATCAGCAAAAGCTCCTATTCCACCACCGACTCCGAATGCAGCTAACCCTGCCCCGATTCCTGTCATGGCCAAGAAGAAACTTCCACCTTCTTTAAGAAATTCTGCCTTGCCTCCCATTAAATCAGATATGCTTAATAAGGTAGTTACATTATCAACAATGTTTTGAGCAAAGGTGGTGTCACTAAACTTAGCTATACCATCTCCTAATCCTTGACCAATTGATGCAACCGCAGCTCCAAGTCCAAATATTGCAAGACCTGCACCAATTCCAGCCATAGCTAAGAAAAAGGTTCCTGCCTCACCCATTAACTCTTTAGCACCACCTAATTCATCTGATATTGATAACAGGGTTATAACATTATCTTTAATTCCTTGAGCAAAAGAAGTATCACTAAACTTGGCTATACCATCGCCTAACCCTTGTCCGATTGATGCAATAGCTGCGCCAACTCCGAAGATTGCAAGACCTGCTCCAATTCCAGCCATAGCCACAAAGAAGCTACCACCCTCTTTCATCAGGTTTTTAGCTCCACCCAATTCATCTGATATAGACAATAAAGTTATTACCTGGTCTTTTATATTCTCAGCAAAATTACCAGTTCCCGTAAAAGTTTTGATTCCATCGCCTACACCAGCAATTGTAGAGCCAGCTCCAAATATAGCCAGACCTATTCCAATACCGGCTAAAGCAAGAGTTAAAGCTCCACCATCTTTTAACATCGAGGCATTACCACCAAGAGCGTCACTAATAGAGAGAAGTTCTACCAATTGTTCTTTGATAGTTCCAGCAAAGTTACTTCCATCAGTAAATGCGGCTGCTCCGGCTGCGCCCGCTGAGCCTGCTCCAAATACAGCAAGTCCGATTCCTAATCCAGTTAAAGCTAGAGTTAATGCACCACCTTTGGCCATCATCTCAAGATTACCACCAACAGAATCTGGTATAGACATAATCTCAACAATGTTTTCTTTGATTTTCTTACCATCAAGGTCAGCAATCTTTTCAGCAAAAGTAGCAGCTCCTAATAGAGCAACACCAATACCGGCTCCGGCAGCCCCGATACCCATACCAAGTCCACTTAAAGTTCCACCGAGAGCCTTTCCAGCTCCACCGATTGCTCCACCAAATAATTTACCGGCACCTTTCGAATCAGATGCAGCCTTTTTACCATTATCAGTGATTTCTTTTAAAAGACTTGTTTGTTCTGATTGAACTTTGGTTGCCTGTACATCAGCAGCTTTTTCTTCTTGAGCTCTTTCTTCTCCACCAGATAATTCCGCTGAACTTTCGGCTTCACGTTCGGCTGCTTCAAAAGCAGCATCTTCCGTTTGCTCATTTATGGCATTAGTCAACTGCCCTAACTTTTCATTAGTTAGTTTAGTTTCTTTAAGATTCTTCTCTTCGTTATCTGCCATTTTGTTTTCTTATTCTTTCGTTTTCTTTCTCTACGTATTCTTGTAATAATCCAACATAAATTTGCCTTTCCCACGGTAACATATCATCAAGTTCTCGTAAAGAGTAGTGATGATGTTGTAACATATTGAAGTTTGTTTGATAATGGTTCTCCAGGCTATCATGTGAAAGGCTTATCCGAAAAAACTTTGGAATCCTCGTATTTTTTGTTTATTTTTATGACCCGTTGGTCCTTTAAATTCTACATCAAGAGTGAGTTGAGGTAGACCTGTTAAATAGTCGTTCACTTCTCTTAAAACAGAATGTGGTAATGTTTCGACGAACTCGTTTAATTCTACATCATTAGACTCTTCAACCGGATAAACATTCTCAGCATCAAAGATATTCTTTATTAATGCTTTGATAGTAGTTGTTAAATCAGAAGAAGTTTCGATTGTTCCGACCTGATCTACTGTAATTGGTGACAAAGTCATTCCAACACTATCATTAATGTTAATAACCTTTTCATCAGATTCTTGGTCTTTTTTGTCAACATAAACATCTGTAATATTAACAGTTACTGGAACCATCTCTTCAGTCTTTTCATCTTTGATTTTGATATCAATTTGTTCACCGACTGCTTTAGCTCTAATTTGTAAAAAAACATATTCCAAATCATAAGTAGCCATTTTATTTGGGTTTAACTTATTATATGAACATGCTTTGACGATATCTTTAATTGCATCAAAGACGGTGTTACCATCTCCTGTTTCTTGAGCAATCATAAGATTCTTTTCCTCTTTGACAAGGAATGGACGATACTCTATCACTTCACCTGAAGATGGTAACGTCAATGTGTACTTAGGTACTTCTAGTTTTGGTAGTGCCATAATTTATTGCATCCTATATTATTCTTGTAAAGCCTCCGATTGTACTTCCCACACCAGCAAGGACGGAGGTAATTGCACCTTCTGGTTTCATGTTTTCATAAGTAAATGAAACTGTTAATTTTTGTATCGAATCAGATGATGTCTGATTAAGTTCAATAGAACTTTGAGATACAGGAAAAGCGTTTTGTAATCTCATACCATAGACCGGAACATTCTTTTCATTCAATTGTTGAATCACAACATCAGTGGCGTATTCTTCACGATATGCTACTTTATATTCTTCACGTGATACTATTAAATTCAACCAATTATCAAACATTTTTCTAATATAATAATCTCCAGTAAGAAGAAAAGAAAACTCTACATCTGGCGCATTATAGCCATTAGGTAGTTTAATAGGAAATGAAATAGTTTGATAATCCAGAGTTGTAAGTTCAAGACCCGGCATTGAACAGCTTTCACATAGCATAGAAATATCTCTTGGGTCATTTAACATTGATGCAGGATTAAACCCACCACTTAATGCTGAAGACAATGCTCCTTGTAAGTCCAAACTAATTAAAGATTGTGAAGGTGGAGTCATAAAGACAGCAAATCGATTAGGTCTAGCCAATCCATTTCTTTTATTGATTGTACCTTTTAATGCATCCACTCCAGTTGGACTTATTGCATTCAATGCTTTATTAATTATACTCATATTGATTTCCTTGAGTCAGCCCAGACTTTAGATACTCCAGCCTTCTTAAATTGTTCTGATGGTAAAAATAAAGTAAAGTCCCAATCAGATGCAGGTATTTGTACCACTCTAGATGAAATTTTATTACTAAGATATTGTTTATAACATGGCTTATAAAACTTTAATTTACTTGCTGAGTTTAATCTTCCAAGAGTAACTCTCATCTTAGAAGAAAAATCAGAATCACCAACCTTATAATCAAGTAGTCCATCAAACAATTTAGCTCGAAGTATTGGTGGAAGATAATGCATATTCAATCCGAAGAACCCGCCAGGAGCTGGTTTAACAGCCACAATCAATGGGAATCTATCATAATAAGGTAGAGTCTTTTTATGTTTTGGATCATAGAAATACATATACATTCTACCTGGTAAAATTCTTTTGGCCAACTCAACATCTGGGTCTTTAAGCAATCCTTGACGACTCACCCTTTTCATTCCACGCAATTGTTTACGGAACCAATTCAACGAGTCTTTGGTATTTACCTGAACTCCAGCTTTAAAAGCTTGAGCCTGTACCTTATCTTTATATGTGACCTTTGCCATATCTCTATTTATAAGGTTTAACTAACCTTTATAAAGATAGAACTTATCTCTGTTTCAGATGCTGCATATCCGATAAATGACTTAATCATGTCATTTCGTATTGCTGGTTTTTGTCTTAGTAAAGATGTTAGAAATTCACATGAATGCCATTTAGAAACAATAAATTTGTCGACTCCACCTTTCTTTCGGTTTTCGACAGCCTTTCCAAATTCTTTTACAGACTTATACTTTCGAGCTTCAGCTGGCATTAAATCTTTCATGTAATCGAAAAGAACTTTATAAACAAACTGTGGTTTAGTCTTATACATTTTAATGCAGTCTTGCCACTTAGGAGCCTTATACTTCTTATCGTACTTTCTCATTATCTTTGCAAGAGGACCATCAGCTGCATTTGATACCTTTCCGCCTTGTGCGGTCTTACCATTGATTTCGCCGATACCATTACTTATCTTACCAAATAGACGAACTGAGAATGTACCAGATGGTTCAAATTTAACTGTCACACCTTGAAAGTTAACAAAGTCTTTGCCAAGAGTATATCCAGTATATTTGAACTGTTTCTTTGCTCCAGCATTGAATATCTCGACCTTAGCCTTACCTTTTGATTGCTTAAGAGATACACCAACAACTGATTTATCCTTGAATGATTTAAGTAAAAACTCATTGAGGTCAAGAATAGATGTATATTGACTGAAGTCGTGTTTTAACATATTTTTCTTTACCACCCAGCAATCAGAAGGATTCCACTTATCTAGCCCCATTCTCTCACCACCTTCTAGAGTTTGTGAGATTAACTTTTGAGCTGCATTACTTATATTATCTACAAATTTACTTCCACTACGATGACATACGATATAATCCTTTTTCCCTATTGTCCTAGCTACTTCGATAGCATTCAGTCGAGACGCCTCATGCCAACCCTTTCCTGCCTTCTCGTATATCGTTGAAAGTTTGACCGATGTTTGAACTTTTTTCTTATCATACATTGTCTGCAGATCAGAATAATCAAAGGTGGTATCACTCGTGTTGAGAGCCAATGCAAGATAGACGCTTTGAAGAGTCTCGTGCTCTTCTTCTCTTAATTGTTTTTTTCCATCGGGTTTAGCGGCAATATATAAGCCACTTGGTAGCTTTATTCCACCAATGGAAGAACCAACCGCAGATTCAGCCTCTGAGCTATCATCGTATATTGCTCCATCAAGCCTACCGACGAGTGATTGAAGAATCATTACTCTATCAGATTTTGGTACATAAATTGCAGCGACCTTTGCCTTAATAGGAACAATTTTCTCAGCTACTTTCATTCGAGCCAACTTATTCATTAAGTCGGTCAACTCTTTACTTGGATTTTTGATTGCCATATATCCCTATTTATTCAATGGAGTCAACAATTTGATGCCTAATTTTTTAAGAGTATCTTCGGTCCAGATGTGAAACTTCCACCCTCTATCCTTTGCATACTCATCAGCAGCTTTCCACTTAGATTCATTCTTAGCATATGTCATTATCTCTTGAAGTAGCTTTTTAGATTTTCTGCGGGTCTTTGGAGGTCTGGTTTGTTTCTTTGGTTTGATCTCTATCAAATGAGTTTGACCATCTGCTGTTACCATCTTAACATCCATAAAATATCGGTGTACTCGATTGTCTGTTTGGCAACGATAAGGTATAACTACCTCTTCACTTGACCACTTAAGTATGTCTGGGTTTGAATCAATCCACTTAAATACTTGTCGCTCCCAAAGACTACGGAAGAAAACTCTTGAATGGTCACCTTCATATTTCTTTGTATTCTTAACTGAGTATCGTCCACTATATGCCATAATATATTCCTTTTTTTCTTATAAATAACAGTAGTAGTAGTATTTATAAGGAAAACATGAACATACCAAGTAGCATATCAAACTTTGCATCTGACCTTAAATCAAATGTAAGTGGTCAGTTAAGTGAAATATCATCAAACATTAAATCTATTGGTGGGTTTGGTCAGAAGCAATCTGTCGAAGACGATACTACTGATAAAATTTTCCCAATAGAGTTAGGTAAAGGTGATAGACCAGTTGTTCTATTCACCTGCTTTGCTAAAATAGATGGTAAGCCAGAGCTGTTACATACATACTTTCCTATACCGGCTGGACTTCAGTTCAGTGATTCAGCAGAATATACTTCTGTTGATTTAGGCACGATCGGCGGGGCAATTGGTTCTTCTCTACAAACTGGCTTCAATAAAGGAGAGGGAGCATCCGATATTGCAGCAAGATTGGGTACAAAATTAACCAGTATGAAGAAAGAAGAAGTTGCTGGATTGGCTGCAAGTCTAACTCCATATAAAGACCAAATCAATCTTGCTAGTAGAACAGTCAGAAATCCCAACACCAATACAATTTTTTCAGGTCATGGTATCAGAAAGTTTAGCTTTACGTTTAAGATGATACCAAAGAGTGAGAAAGAAGCCACTTTGATTCAAGAGATAACAGAACGTTTTCGACATAATACATATGCTGATTTGGTTAGTGAGAAGACTGGTTTTATTCTTGCATATCCACCCGTATGGACCATTCGATTTATGGCTCCTGGTAATAATGGACTTGATGAAATAACTTACTTACCTAGAATCTTCTCGTGTTATCTTGAAGGAGTAAATGCTCAATTCAATGGAGGAACGACAGCCGCATTTCACTCTGGTGGTGCTCCAATAGAAACGGATATCACACTTGAGTTTACAGAGACCAGAGCTCTTACAAGAAAAGATTTACGTACAATGCAAAATGAACAATTTAAACATCGAGGTATTGACCCCGAAACAGGAAGGCCCGTATTATCTGCTGGTGATGCTGAAGTGGATGCCCCACAATTAGAGGAGAAACCCCAATAATGTCGTTCTTTAAACAATTTCCAAAAACTACATACGACCTTAAAAGAGATGGTCAGCTCATTGAGATTAGAAACATATTTCGTAATGTTGATGTTAATGAAAGGCTAATCGACCCGGCATCATCATATCAATACTATGAAATAAAGGACGGAGAAAGACCTGACCTGGTATCTTCAAAGCTATATCGTAGTTCTAATTATTATTGGACTTTCTTTATTACCAACGACCATCTCAAAGACGGATTACAGGCCTGGCCATTATCATATCAACAATTACAAAGGAATATACAAAAATACTATGCTCCTTATGTGGTTCTTGAGTTGATTCCTGAGTCTTTTCGTAAGATTAATCAGTATTCAAATGATATAACAAATCTGTACTTGAAAGGCGTTGGAGATGATGCCACCACAAGAACAGGAAGAGTTTATAAAGTTGACAATCAACGAAACCAGGTATGGATATCTGATGCATCTACCAATCTCAAAAATTTTGCTGCTAATAATCAAGGTACCTTTACTCAAAGTGGTATAACATGTAAAGGCGGAAGTTATTCTATTCACCTACGTGAAGACAACTCACCTGCAGGAACTATTATTGATACAGGTGCTGATACGTATTATGCAAGAGAGGCATTTGCAGCTGCGTGGCAGGCTCCGGTATATTATAAAGATGGTAGCGGAAATAAGATTACTATCTATGATGCTCTTACTACAGGAGCCACGACCAATCCTACTACATGGTCAGAAGAATTAGAAAGCGAAAACGATAAATTAAGAAACATCAGGGTAATCAAACCTGAATTTATCAGTGAATTTGTTGAACAGTATAAAGAATTAATCCAAAGTTAAATTATGTCATTGATCGCTCAAGGTATGGGAGAAGACGGAGTTGCTTTAACTCCATCGGGCTTCAATATTAAAAAAATTGAAATGACTCGGTATGATGGTGCTGAGTCACTCGACATTACTCCTTTATGCGTTGGTATTACTCTTATTGAAAGTATCTATTCACCCACAGTCGTGGCTAAGTTTAATATCAAAGATAATGCTAACTTTCTAGAAGAGTTTCCAATCGTTGGTCACGAAAAGATACATCTAATCATTGAGCGTATCGAAGGTGATACAGAAATCGAAAAGAGAATCGAATTAAAGTTCGTAGTCACAGAATACCCTTTGTTTGGTAAGTCAGAGACTCAGCCTAATCTTTCTGTATATACTCTTTCGGCTATATGTCCTCATGCATATTATTCATCATTAACAAAGATATCACGTCAATTTAAAGATAATTTTGGCGATGAGATATCAACGATTTTAAAAGACGACTTAAAGGTTGACGAAAAAGATATTGAGATGTCGAAATCAATAACGTCTCAAGCATATGGTGTATTACCCTATAAAGAGCCTTTAAAAGCGATCGAATGGTTCCGCTCTCGCTCATGTGATATTAAGGAGTCACCATTATATGTCTATCAGAGAATCAACGGAAAGATTCATATTGAGACCTTGAATGATATGATGATACGAGACGCTGCTGGTGTCTATAAAGATTCTAAATTCTTTGCGACGGAAGTTCAATCGGTATCTGACTATAAAGAGAGGGCCACACGTCTATTAAACGTTACCTCTAACTTAAGGTTTGGACGCGTATTTCAGAGTCAGGCCGGTGCATTTGCATCACGAACAGAAGTCGTCGATACATCTACAAAATCCTTTGGAGTGAAAGACTATACATATAATCTATCGCCCGCAGGATATCCACCATTTTCGAAGACATTTAACGTCAATTCTTTAACTTTAGATAAGGCACACGATGCCCATAAAAATACGATATCTTTAAATACGTTGGCTTATGGAGACACGGCGATTAATACGAATGGATTAAGAGCGGCTTACGAACAGAAGATAAGAGCTCATACAGAATCATTAGAATCGATGTCACAGGATATAGAAATTTACGGAGATTTCGAATATAATCCAGGTAACGTAATAAAGCTAGAGTTTCCTCGTGCGATAGACCCCGAAGAAGAAGACTTATCGACTGAAGATGAACATCCCGGCGAAG